>OJLY01000140.1_pt1 | contig 57537 bp, 48 predicted proteins | sample 1597031 | NCBI WGS metagenome assembly OJLY01 (sample SAMEA3904673, study PRJEB24821) | metagenome | biome: Builtin; feature: hospital; material: surface | place: USA | collected 2013-06-03
CTGGCCTCGGGGTGGAGCCCCGGCATATGCAACTCATCCTCATGCTCATGGCTGTCGTGCTGGCATCGACGGCCGTCGCGGCGTCCGGGCCGATAGCCTTCGTGGCGTTTGTCGCGCCACAGATCGGACGCAAGATCGCACACGCAGCAACGCCGCCTTTAGGAACAGCGATGCTCGCCGGCGCGGCGATCGTGACCGGCGCTGACTTAGCAGTGCGCACCCTGGTGCCCGGGAACCTGCCGGTAGGTATAGCTACAACTGCGATTGGTGGCACAGCGCTGCTCTACACGCTGCTACGTGCAACACGAAAGGTGTCCGTATGATGCTTCAAGTTCGAAATCTCAAGGTGAGTTATGGCGCTACCGTCATCGTTGATGGCATTGATCTCGACGTGCCTCAAGGCGGCGTCACCACGATCATCGGCCCGAACGGTTGCGGCAAGTCAACGCTGTTGCGAGCTACCGCTGGGCTTATTGCAAGCGACAGTGGCACGGTCACGCTGAACGGCGTGGACACGACGAAACTGAAGCGCCGCGAGATTGCGCGCCAGCTTGCAGTACTGCCACAGACGCCTGTCGCCCCCGAGGGGCTCACGGTCCGTGACTTGGTCAGCCGCGGACGCCACCCGCATCAGTCCTGGCTACGACAGGCTTCTGCTGAGGATGCGCGTGCTGTTGATGCAGTGATGGAGCTGACCAATATTGCAGAGTTTGCAGATCGTCCGCTCGAGCGGCTTTCTGGCGGACAGCGCCAGCGCGCCTGGATCGCGATGGTTTTAGCCCAGGACACTCCGCTCGTGTTTTTGGACGAGCCGACGACGTACCTCGACTTGTCCCACTCCGTCGAGGTCTTGTCGCTTGTACGTCGCCTCGCTGATCAGGAGGGGCGAACTGTGCTCATGGTGTTGCATGATTTGAACCTCGCCGCACGCTACTCGGATCAGCTCATCGTGATGCGTCGTGGCGAGGTTCGTGCGGTCGGTGCGCCTACCGAGGTAGTCACGGAGTCTTTGCTGAGCCGCGTTTTCGATCTGCCTGCGGTTGTGGCGTCAGACCCAGTGAGCGGTGGCCCACTGGTCGTCCCTTGGTAGACGCCAAGACAATCTTTGCAGCTTAGAGCTGTATTTGCCCGATTTACCCAGCATGATCAGCAATAATGCTGAGATTCAGACACACTTTTTGCTACTTAACCCTCTAATCATGCAAATGGAAAGGGGAGCGTTGTGGCCGCTAGTTGTATTCATCGACCGAGGAAGAGCCTTGTCGACAGTTTGGAAAAACCCGCGGGCGTGGCGCACCTCGTTGAACGGATCGGAAAGCCAAGCGTAGTTTCGAGTATGACCCCTTGCATGGTCATATTGAGAACTACCACCTGCAAGGAAAGCACGTTGGAGTGTTCGACGTGGTTTCAGGGTAACTCATTGGACCGGCTGTGAAAGGGAGGAGGATCGATGATTAAGACGTATGTGGACGCGTGTCTCGATGAGGATGCGCGCCCGGACGATGTCGACGACTGGGTCGATGCATAGCACGACGATGTTTCAAGGAGCGAGCCCCTTTCACTCGATGCCTTCCTTGGTTTCACGTCAGAGGAATACGCACGATGGGCGAGGGACGGGTCCGCCCTGCAGGAGATCCTCGACCACCGCCGGGCTTAGCGGCAGACCTCATAAGAAGAAACAAGGTTTCGTGACTTCTCGATGTCTCTCGCAGCTGTACGAGACATTTTTCGGTTAAGTGGAAAAGCGTGACTGCGCGGCGAGTAAGAGGCACCGAGGCACGGCCGACAGTAGAAAGTCGACGGCTGACGGAAAGCCTAAGACAGAGAAAGATTGTCTGTTGTAAAACGCGAGCAGCGCCGGTATAACTGGTTGGCATGCCGAAGCGCGTCGCTCTCTCCCAGGTCCAAACAGGCGATCGGCGTTTGGCGGGTGTGCTCGCGGCGTTGGCCGCGGAAGCGGGTGACAACGCCTACCCGCTTCACAATATTGCGACTTTTGTCCTCGAAGACGGGAAGGCTCTTTTCGCTGGACTCGGCGCGGACGAGCACACCGAATTCGAGATCGGGTCAGTTACGAAGACATTCAACGCCGATCTTTTGGAGCAAGCGATCGAACTGGGTGAGGCTACGCCCGGCACGACGGTGGAGGAAGTGTTTGGGGAGCGGGTAAGCGGTACCCCAGTGTCGACGGTGACGCTGGAAGAACTAGCCAACCACACTTCGGGCTTGCCGCGAACGGGAAAACAAAAACTGAGCAACAAGGTCAGGGCAGTTCTGGGCCTTAATCCAGACGTGGGCATCACGGTTGACGATGTTGTCGACCAAGCGGTGGCAGCACAGGTGGAAGGGCGTGGCACCGAAAATTATTCAAACCTCGGCCATGACCTGCTTGGGCTTCTACTGGCTGAAAGTGCGGGGACTAATTACCCCGGGCTGATCAAGCAGCGCGTCCTCAACCCACTAGGAATGGGGGAGACCTACGTGGCACTGCCCGGCACTGTGGCGCCGGATAAGCCACGAGGGGTGTCCTGGCTTGGCTGGCGCGTCCAGGCATGGGAGATGGACGGCACGGCTCCTTCCGGTGGAGTGCGATCCACAACTACCGACATGGCTCGATACGCCGCACACGCGCTCGAGCGGGATAACTTCCGTTTCACTTGGAACAACATCGCAGGTACCGGGCTGTACTGGCATAACGGCGGAACGCTCGGGTTCTCGTCCATGCTGTTGCTCGACACGGACAAACAGCGAGCGTCGTTTGTCGTAGCTGACTCGTATACGGACATTGAATCGTTCGCGTTCGAACTTCTCGAGCTGGAGGACCCTGCTAAGAAGAAGTGAGGCCGCGACTTGGTGCCGCACGATACCCTGCACTAAGGCTCATCATCGAAGTTTGAACGGCCCGCACAAAGGGGGCGGCCGAGCTCAAGTTTCACCGAAGACCGTCGGTCACTTGACTGGAGATAATCCGGTTAGGTCGAAGGGTCCCACCCAGGGATCGGCCCACGCAGGAGAAACGTGGCACCTTTCGCGTAATATGCGCACTGCCTCGTGCTTCCGCGCGGGGCAATTTTTTATTGTCCCGGGCGGACAAGACATGAAGTAATGGGCAGGAGGCGTGTGTCATGGCAAACCCGAAGAATGTTGCTGAGCTTGCTGCCTTGAAGGACAAGTTTAAGGACTCTAGCTCCATCTTCCTCACCGAGTGCCGTGGTCTGACTATTGGTCAGCTGCAGGAACTGCGTGGGGAGCTCGCTCGTCGATTTGCTCGATTGCGTACGGGATAGTGAGGGGGTTGGGCATGCTCATTGCGTTGGCCGTGTCGGTGTCGAGCCAGTAGAGCCCGCCACGCTTGTTGACGTCAAGGTCCATGAAGTTCTCGTCATTCTTCAGCGCATCGATCGCGCCGTAGTAGTCCAACACGAAGAGGTAGTCCACGTCGTTGAAATCTGCGTAGTTCTCGGGCGACCAGTCGAGGAAGAAGCTGGAGCCATCACCGTTGAACTTCTCCGGAATCTTGAAGCCCAGTTTTTCGATGAAGGAGCCGCGGCCGTCGCCAGCGGTGTACACGCCGAACTTCCCGTCGTAAGGCATGCCGATGACCGCTGTTTTCCCCTGCAGCTCTGGGTGTGCTTCGCGGAAGTCTTCGAATGCCTGCTCGGCGTCGTCGATAAGCTTTTGACCTTCGTCTTCCTTGTCTACGGCCTTGGAGATCTCCTTGACCTGTGCATCCCAAGGGACCTGCCAATCCTGGTACTCATCCGAGTGGAAGGTGGTTGGCGCGATCTGCTCGAGCAGTGCCTTCTTGTCGTCCTCGAGACCGCTGTTTACTGCAATGATTTGTGTCGGGTTGAGCGAGGCCACCTTTTCCGCAGTGTCGGTGCTGAATTCGGTGGTGGTATCACGGATTGGGTTCGGGTTGACCGTGAGCTTGTCCTTGGCCCACGGTCCAAGTCCGGAGGGATCGCCCGAGCCCTCTTGCTCCCAGGTGGCGTAACCGACCGGTTGCTCGCCCAGGGCAAGGAGCGTATCGACGTCGCCAAGACCCAGTGCCACGATGCGCTCGTCTGACCCGTTGGCATCGGAAGCTTCGGGAGCGACTGTTGGGCCGCTTGCTTCGCTCGAGCAGCTGGCAAGCATGAATGCCGCGGTGACAGTGGCGGCGATTGCCTTGAAGGGGCGAGAGGTAAAGAGTGCCAAGGTTGCACCTTCCGTAGGTAAATGAAGAATGTCCAGTTAGGCCTGCCTAACCTAAAGGATGTATTTTAAGGCATGCCTTACCTCACGGGCAATCCCTGTCTATGCACTCGGGGCGGGAGCGACAAATGTCGAGTCGCTGTGCGCGGGCAGCGCGTACAGCGTCGTGAAAGCGGTCGTCCACAGGGAAAGCCGTACACCGTGTCTCGTTTTCTAGATCAGGCGGCGGCTTGAGAGGATCCTCGCGGTGCACACGGTTTGCGGGATGCTTGCTAGCGCTGGCTGTACGGGTTGTCGTCGGGGTTGCCGAACTCGCGCTGGTAGTGCGCGTCCCAGTCGAAGCCCGCCTCTTCGCTGTTTTCCAGGTGCAGGGGATCGGCAGGCGCTTCGTCGCCTTCCGATTGAGCCGCGCGAATCAGCAGCACCACCCCGACGAGCGCGGCACCGATCGCCGTGAACACGCCGATCGAGCCGGAGAGGAACACGACGGCAAGCCCGGCGACGACAATCGCCAGGATGCCAAGCAGAAGATCCATCTTGGAATTGTTCATGGCACCGAGTATCCCGCCGGATGACACATCCGGCAAGGGGAGCACAGTCTACTTCGATGCGCGATCATCCATGATAAACGCGATCGCGCACCCGATGATCAGGCCCCAGAAGGGGGAGGTGATGCTGAGGAACTTGAACTCGGAGACCGTGATCAGAAAGCACACCAGCGCGCCGAAGGGGTACTGGCCCGAAAAGCCTGCGAGGAAGGCATTCTTCAGCGAATTCAGCATCGCAATGCCCGCGAGTGCTGCGATGAAGGACGCGGGCATGGCCAGCATGAAGCCGACGAACGCTGGCGACGCCAACCCGACGGCGATCGCGCCGATGGCCGTGACCATCGCTGCGGCGTAGTGCCGCGAGCGATCGGGGCCTGAGACAATCAAGGCGTTAGTGGGGCCGGCCAGGCAGGTCGTTACGTTGCCGATAAAAGCCATCGGCAGTGATACCAGTCCGGCGGCTGCCGAGGCCAGGTTCACGCCCGGCCTATGCCCGGCCGCGGTGAGCACGGCGACGCCCTGGCCGTTTTGCACCACCACGACTGTGATGGCCAGCGGCAGTACCAGCTCGACCATGGCTGCCCAGCTGAACTGCGGCATGATCAGCTCTGGCTGGGCGAAGATCCCGTTGTCGAGGATGCCCTCCGAGACTCGGCCGAGCAGGAATGCGAGCGCGGTGCCGAAGATGGCGGCCACGGCAACAGCCGGTGCGAAACGCGCGATGCGCTGCACTGCCGGGTGATTGATCGAGAGCAGGACAAACACCAGGATCATCGGCAGAACGATCGGAGGGTCGTCGATAGCCACCTCGATCAGCCCGAGCCCAAAGTGCAGGAAGATGCCCGCCACCATCGCCTGCACGATGGTGGGCGGCAGCACCGCCATGAATCTCCCGATCAACCCGGTCCATCCAAGGAGGAAGACGAGCACCGCGGTGGCGACGTACGCGCCGATGACTTCCGCGAACGCGAGGTGCGTGAGCGCGTCTCCGACAAGCACGGTGCCGGGGATCGTCCAGAAGAACGCGTACGGCGTCCGATAGAGCCAGGTGAGAAACAGCGTCAACAGGCCGTTGCCCAGGAAGGCTCCGAGAATCCAGGATGAGGTCTCGTCTGGTGAGAGGTTGCCAGCCGTCGCTGCCGCGAGAATGACGGCGATCGGACCCGAGGCGGAGAAGATGAGCGCGACCAGCCCGTTGCCTATTTCAAGCGGGCCGAGGTCACGCCGAATTTCTCCAAGGCTCGGGCGCTGGCGCGTTGGGCGCTCAATCGCGCCGAGCGCTGTTAAACGGGGCGCTGTCATAGGGTTACACCGTCCCTTGCTCGTCGGTTTACGCCTTCTCAATCACCGCGGCCAAGCCCTGGCCACCGCCGATGCACATGGTCACCAGGGCGCGCTTGGCGTCGGTGCGCTGCATCTCGTGGGAGGCGGTGACCAGCATGCGGGCGCCGGTGGCACCGACGGGGTGGCCGAGCGAGATGCCGGAGCCGACCGGGTTGACGCGTGGGTCGTCCTCGGAGATGCCCCAGGCGTCCAGCACCGCCAAGGCCTGGGCGGCGAAGGCCTCGTTGAGCTCGATGAGATCGATGTCGTCGAAGGAGATACCGAGGCGGTCAAAGAGCTTCTCGGTCGCGGCGACCGGGCCGATACCCATGGTCTCCGGGGCTACGCCGGCGACGGCCCAGCCGCGCAGGACGGCAGACGGGGTCAAGCCCAGCTCTTCGGCCTTCTCGCGGGTGGTCACGATCATGGCGGCGGCACCGTCGTTCTGGCCGGAGGCGTTGCCGGCGGTCACGGTGGCACCGTCCAGCTTCTTACCCATGATCGGGCGCAGCTTGGCCAGGGACTCGGTGGAGGTGTTCAGGCGGATGTGCTCGTCTTTGTCCACCACGATCGGGTCACCCTTGCGCTGCGGGACGGAAACGGGGACGATCTCCTCGTCGAACTTGCCGGCCTCCTGGGCTGCGGCGGCGCGCTTGTGGGAGTTCACGGCGAGCTGGTCCTGGCGGTCGCGGGCAATGGAGTATTCATCGCGCAGGTTCTCGGCGGTCTCGATCATGCCGCCCGGGATCGGGTGGTGCTTGCCGCCGGCCTGCTCGCGGCCCTCCTGCAGGCGGTCCTTGAACTCCATGGTGCCGCCCTTGGCACCCCAGCGGATCTTGCCGTCCACCGTGTACTCGGTGTTCGACATGGACTCGGCGCCGCCGGCAATGATCAGGTCGGCCGCGCCGGAGGCGATGTGGGCTGCGGCAGTGGCCACTGCCTGCAGGCCGGAGCCGCAACGGCGGTCCAGCTGCATGCCGGGGACGTCTACGCCCAGCTCCGCGTCAAGGGCGACCACGCGGCCCAGGGCAGGCGCGGCACCGTTGGGGGAGGCCTGGCCGAGGATGATGTCGTCGATAAGCGAGCCTTCGATGCCCGCCTCCTTGATCACCTCGGTGACGACGGTCGCGGCGAGCTCTTGGACGGGCACGCCGACAAACGCGCCGCCGTAGCGGCCGACTGCGGTGCGCTTCGGGTTGCAAATGACGATCTCTGGCTGGTTCATGAGTAGTCCTTTCAGGGATTAGACGTTGTTGTGCGTGGCCATGAGGTCACGGGTGATGGCCTCGGCGGTGTTGAGCAGCTGCGGCAAGAGGTTGTCCACAAGCTGTTCGTAGGGGTGCGCCGCCACGTGGGTGGAGACGTTGACCGCGGCGACCGTCTTGCCCGTGGAGTCGCGCACGGGCGCGGCGATCGAGCGCAGTCCCGCCTCGAGCTCCTGATCCACCACGCACCAGCCGGCATCCCGGATGTTACGCAGCGCGCTGCGCAGGGTGTCCGGGTCCGTAATGGTCGACGGGGTGATCGGCTCGAGGGGGTCGGCGAGGTACTCGTCAATTTGTGCATCGTCGAGCCCCGCCAGGAGGACGCGCCCCATGGAGGTCGCGTGCGCTGGGAAGCGGGTGCCGATGGTGATGTTCACGCTCATGATGCGGCTGGCCGCGGAGCGCGCGACGTAAACCACGTCAGATCCGTCGAGCACGGACAGCGAGCACGACTCGTTGAGCGTGCGCGAGAGCGCCTCCAGGTGTGGCTGCGCGATGGTCGGCAGGCCGAGGCTGGAAAGGTAGGCGTAGCCCAGTTCCAGCATTTTCGGGGTGAGCCAGAACTCTGCGCCGTCGGTGGCGGCGTAGCCCTCGGCGATGAGCGTGTGCAGAAAGCGGCGCGTGGTCGCGCGGGCGAGCCCGGTCGCGTCGGCAACCTGTGCGAGGGTGCGACGGGGGTGCTCGGCGTCGAAGGCGCGGATGACCGCAAGACCACGGACCAGCGACTGCACGGTTTGTACTTGCATCGGGTCTCCTTTTCGCAGCTCAAGGGCGTTTTTTCGCGCCATGTCACGGGGCACATTGCGCACTGGAATGTGCGCTGCATCCCACTGTACTCCAAAAATGTTCGCTTTGAGAACCCTTGTGCAGTCTTCGAACGGGCGCTAGGGTGGAGTCATGCTGAACAAAGTTGTGACATCAATCGACGAGGCGGTGGCTGATATCGGCGACGGTGCCTCGATTGCCGTCGGCGGCTTCGGTCTCGTCGGCATCCCTGCCCGTCTCATCGACGCACTGCGCAAGCAGGGCGCCGGTGAGTTGACCATCATCTCCAACAACCTGGGAACCGACGGCTTTGGCCTTGGCCTGCTGCTGAAGGACGGCAAGATCGCCCGCTCCATCGGCTCCTACCTGGGGACCAACAAGGAGTACGCGCGCCAGTACCTCGAGGGCGAGCTCACCGTGGAGTTCACCCCGCAGGGCACGCTTGCCGAGCGGATGCGTGCAGGCGGCGCCGGCGTACCCGCCTTCTACACCAAGGCGGGCGTGGGTACCCCGCTTGCCAGCGGCGAGATTCCGGTGCGCTACAACCCGGATGGCTCGATCGCCGAGTACTCCAAGCCGAAGGAGATCCGCGAGTTCAACGGTGAGCAGTACGTGCTGGAAGAGGCGCTGACCCCGGACTTCTCGTTTGTGCACGCAAAGAAGGCAGACCGCTACGGCAACCTCGTCTTTAACAAGACGGCCCGCAACTTCAACCCCGACGTCGCCGCCTGTGGCAAGACCACCATCGTCCAGGCGGAGGAAGTCGTGGACACCATCGACCCGGCAGAGGTGGACCTGCCAGGTATCTACGTTGACCGCGTTGTTGAGGTCGGCCCGCAAGAAACAGGCATCGAGTTTAGGACGGTGAGCAAGTAAATGAGCTGGAACCGCGAAGAAATGGCGGCACGCGCAGCGAAGGAGCTGCGCGACGGCCAGTACGTCAACCTGGGCATCGGTATGCCCACGCTGATCCCGGGCTTTCTGCCCGAGGGGATCGAGGTGGTGCTGCACTCCGAGAACGGCATCCTCGGCGTCGGTGCCTACCCGCACGAGGACGAGGTGGATCCGGAGCTGATTAACGCCGGCAAGGAGACCATCACGGTGGCCAACGGCGGCTCCTTCTTCTCGTCCTCCGATTCCTTCGGCATGATTCGCTCCCGCGCTATCGACGTCGCCGTCCTCGGCGCGATGGAGGTCTCCCAGTATGGCGACCTGGCCAACTGGATGATCCCGGGCAAGATGGTCAAGGGCATGGGTGGTGCGATGGACCTGGTCCACGGCGCCAAGGAAATCATCCTGCTCATGGAGCACACCACCAAAAAGGGCGCATCCAAGGTGCTCGAGGAGTGCCGCCTGCCGCTGACCGGCGCGAAGTGTGTCGACCTGATCATTACCAACCTTGCGGTGTTCAAGGTGGATCCGATGAAGGGGCTCACCCTGCTCGAGGTCGCGCCGGGCGAGACCGTCGAGTCCGTCCGCGAGGCAACCGAGGCTCCCTTCGAGGTCGCCGTGTAGTTTTTGCCCCGCAATTATCGACGCCCCGTCAACCACGTTTTCCGTGGTCGGCGGGGTGTTTTATTGTTTTCTCCGATAGTAGGCGCGGCACAATGCTTGACATCCACCAACTAATTCCCTATGGTTAACACAAAGTTAACAACAGGCGAATTGAAAGGAGAAGTGCAATGAAGTTCTGGAAGATCTTCCTGACCCACGAGACCAACACTGTTCTCCGTGCGATCGCAGCGGCCAGCCGTAGCGCCCACTAGCGCCAGCTAGTACGCCACGGCGTCCGTCACGTTCGGGTGGTCGGCCAGGGGGGTGACCTTAATCTTCATGTAGGGGTACATGGGGAACCCGGAGAGCACGGCGTGCAACTCATCGTTGTCACGGACGTCGTAAATCGAATAATTGGAGTACTCGCCAACTACCCGCCAGATACCTTTCATGGTGCCCTGGCGCTGGAGGTTGCCCGAGTACTCCTTTTCTTGTGCCTGGAAATCGGCCACCTGCTCAGGGGTCAGGGACTCGGGGAAGGTGACGTCCATTCGTGCGAGAAACAGCATGTGTGTGTCCTTTCGGTATGTCTTATTTACGTTCGAGTGCGCTCGCAAGCTCGTTGCGGGAACGGATCCCAAGCTTCCGGTACACCCTGGTCAAATGGTATTCCACAGTCTTGGTGGAAAGGTAGAACTCGTCTGCCACCTCCTTATTTGAAGCGCCGGTCGCCACCGCCCGGGCGATCTCTTCCTCCTGAGGGGTCAGCCCGGCAAAGCCATTGACCCGCTCGCCGAGCCCGCCTGCGCGCCGCTCTCGGTTCGCCAGGGCGACGAGTTCGTGCGCGCCCATCGCTTGAAAGAGAGAAGAGGCCTGGGCGAGTGCGTCGTCGGCCTGCTTGCGTCGCCCGAGGCGTCGTAAAGCGCGCCCATAGGCGAACAGCAAGGTCGACTCGGCAGCGGGCAGCTGCCGGAACTGCAGGCGCTCGACCGCGTCCTGGAAGGTGCGCAGCCCAGCTGCGGTGTCGCCCCGCTGGATCAAGAGATTGGCGCGCGGCACGGCCAGGCGCGCGTGGACGGAGTCGATGTGGCTTGTCGCAGCGCGCGCCTCGGCCTCCTCGAGCACCGCCTCTGCCTTCTCGTGCTCCCCGGTGGCCAAAAGCGCCCGGGCGTAGAGGTCCTCCCAGGGCCAGAAGCCGGGCTGGGAGATGTCCGCGCGCTCCTGAATCGTGGCGAGCTCGCGGCCGAAGCGCACCGCCGTGCGGTAATCGCTCTTCGCAAGCGCGCTGCGCAGTTGGGTGAGCAGCGCGGGAACCCGCTGAATGACGAACGCGTCCTCGTTGAGCGTGAGACGGTTGTTATAGGAAGCGGCCAGGGAGTGTTCACCGCGTAGCTGGGCGCAGGCGGTGCCCGTCCACAGCAGCAGCGGGGAGAGGAACTCAAGCCCGTGCTGCTCCGCGCGGGAGAGTCCCCGCTCGACGACCTGCAGCGCGTTGCCCGGTTCGCCCAGCAAGTAAAGGGTGCGGGCGAGCCACGCGTCCATCCACACCACGATGCGGTGCGCGCCCTCCTGCCGGGTGGTGACTTGCAGGCGCTGCCGTGCCTCGGCGAGATTGTCGTGGACTGTGTTGAACCAGCCCAGGGTCATCTCGCGTCGAAACGCGAGCACCGGAGTCTCACGCGGCTCCTCTTCGTAAGTAGGGATCGTGCCGCACAGCACGCCTTCGGCCATCGTGGAAAGGTAGCGGGTATCGGCGACGGTGAGGAAGTCCTCGCCGGCTTCGCGGCGGGTGATCTCCGCCCACCGGATGATCTCTTCCGGCTCCCACTCGTGCAGGTGGAACAGCGTGCGGCGCGCGGCTATCGACGCCCGCAGCGGGGCTGTCTCCTCTGCCTCGCCTGCCCCGTTCCAGGCGCGTTCCAGCAGCGTGTCGGCGGCGTTGCGCTGGCCCTCATGGATGGCCAAGAAGCCTCGGACCGAATCGACGTGCGGGTCGACATCCGTGGCCGGCAATGTGGACGCGTGCAGTTTGGCCTGCCGTATATCGGAGCCAGAAATGAGGGACTCGACGGCCGAGAGCGTGTGGCGTTCCTCCAAGTTCACGTTCTGGGCAATGGTAGCTGCGAGCAGCTGGAAACGGGCGGCGTCTAACCACTGCCCGGCCCTGCCGAGTGCGGCGGCGCGCTCTAGCAGCGCGCGGGTGACGTTCGGATCGCGCGCGGGCTGGCTCTGCGCCCAGTGGAAGGTAGACGCGTTCAGGTTACCGCGGTTGGTATAGAACGTGGCGGCTTTTGCATGGAGCGCCCGCATAAACGGGATGTCGGCGCCGGCGCGCACGGCGGCGCGATCGGTGGTGTGGCGGAAGTAGACGAAGCGCTGTCCACCCAACAGGTGGATACCCAGTACTCCGGCGTTGAGTGCGGCGGAAAACGTCTCCTCCATCCCGGGCAGGATGGACTCTAAAAGGGTCAGCGGCTGGGGGCCATCGTCGTAGCTGACCAGCGCAGTGGCGAGAAGAAGCTCCCGCATCTTCCTCTGCTCCGCCTCCGGACAGCGGCGCAAGAGTGCAGCGTGCCAGTCGTCGGGAACGCGCAAAAGTGGGGCCTCGGTGCTCCAGTGGTCCGCCGGATATTGCCCCAGCAGCTGGCGAACATAGGCGGGATTGCCGCCCGTGATCACGCGCATCTGCGTGGCAGTTTGCGCCGTGATACTCGCGCCGACCGCTTGAGATACGAAGCGCTGCACCTCGCCGGTGTCCATTGGCGGGATCTCAAAGACCGCGTCGACTGCGCTGCGCAGCTCGAGCGGGTCCGCGTCGGAATCGACGGTAAGCAGTAGCGCAGCGTTACCCGCAGACACCGAGCGGACCGCGCTGAGCAGGGCACGTATCGACGCCCGATCAGCCCACTGCGCGTGATCCACGCAGATCAGCGGCGCCGGGTCGTATCCCCCATCCGGGGCGGGGCCAAGCGGGTGGCCGAGTCGGCCTTCCACGATGCGTTGGATGTAGCCCTCGTTGTCCTGCTCCCACTCGAGCGCGCCAACCTGGACCCTCTTCCAGTCTGTCAACGGGGTGGTCAGCCGTGCCACCATGTCGGACTTGCCCGCCCCCGCTGGGCCAGAGACTAGGGCGGCGTAGCCGACGCCCTCGGGCAGGGAGAGCAGTGCATGCTGGATCTCCCGCTCGAGGTATGACTCAGTTAACATCCCATCCTGCATGTTGTGTAACTTACGCTAACCCTGGTCGCCGCCCGCAACGGGGAGGACGGAACCAGTGATGTAGCTGGCCTCCTTGGAGGCGAGGAACACGATCGGCGCGACCTGCTCGTCGAGCGTGCCGTAGCGGCCCATCACAGTGGAGTCGATCGTCTGGTCCACGATCTGCTGGTACCACTGCTTTTCCTGCTCGCCTTCTGGCCCCGGACCGCGCGGCACGCGGCGCTCCGGGGCGAGTGTGCCGCCCGGGGCGGTGGCCACGACGCGGACGTTTTTCTCTGCCGCCTCCAGCGCAAGCGCTGAGGTCAGCGCGTTCACCCCGCCCTTGGAGGCCGCGTACGGCACGCGATTGACCCCGCGCGTGGCCACGGAGGAGACATTGACGATCGTGCCGCCGCCGTTGGCAATCAGCTCCGGTAGCTCCGCGCGCACTGACCACAGGGTGGTAAACAGCGAGCGGTTGATCTCCTTGGTGATCTCCTCTTCCGAGTAGTGCTCGAAGGGCTTGGCCCAGATCGTGCCGCCCACGTTGTTGATGCACACGTCGAGAGAGCCGAGGGCCTCCCGTGCCTGCGCCACCGCGTCCTGCGCTCCGGCGAAGGTCTCCAGATCGGCCGTGGCCGAGCCAACCGCGCCACAGGTGAGCTCGCAGAGCGACTCGGCTACTTCATGGACAATCTCGGAGCGGTCCACTAGGAACACTGAGCCATTTTCGCGCGCGATTCGCTCTGCCACCGCGCGGCCGATGCCCTGGGCGGCACCGGTAATCAGTACGCTCTGGTGGCGGAAGCGATTCGGGGTGAACAGGCCGGTGGCCTGGTCGTCCACATCGGCGGCGGGAACTGCGCCCACTTCACTTTGCGTCTCGTGGTGTCCAGCCACTTGTACTTACACCTCCTGCGACTCTTTGGGCGCGGATGGCACGGTCGGGTTGAACTTCTCGAAGTAGAAGTTGCGCGGCGGCGTGGCTTGTGCGTCCAGGTAGGTGCGCACGGCTTCCACCATCGGCGGCGGGCCGCACAGGTAGACGTCGGCCTCGCCATCGTGCAGGTGCTCGGAAGCATCCATGTGGTCAGTGACGTAGCCCTTGCGCTCGTGCTCCGCCTCCGGGTCGGCCAGCACGGTGGTGTAGTCGAAGTCCGGCAGCGTGTCCTTGAAGCCGTCGAGACGCTCCAGCTCCACCAGCTCGTCAGCAAAGGTCGCGCCGTAGATCAAGCGCACCGGCACGTCGAGCTTCTCGTCGCGGGAGAGCTTCTCCAGGATCGCCATGATGGGGGCCAGTCCGGTACCACCCGCGAGCAGCAGGATCGGGTCGAGCGGCTCGCGCAGGAAGAAGGAACCGACCGGCCCTTCCAGCTTGAGGCGATCGCCCACCTTTGCGCGTTCATCCAGGTAGGTGGACATGAGCCCGCTCGGGGTGTGCTTGATCAAAAACGTCGCCACGTCGTCGGAGACATCCGAGGAGAAGGAATAGGAGCGGTGGTCCTCGCTGCCCGGGACGGTGATGTTGACGTACTGGCCGGCCAGGAAGTTGAGCGCCTCGTTATTGTCCACCTTCACGCCGAGGCGGTAGATGGAGCTGCCCAGGCGGGTGAGATCCACGATCTCGCCTTCGAAGGTCTGCGTGCCGGTCTTGGCCATCTCGGAGGTTGAGGCGATGTGGACGACCATGTCGGTCAGCGGCTTGGTCTGGCAGGCGAGGATGTAGCCGTCGGCAGCTTCATCGGCGCTCAGGGCGTCGTCGACGTAGTCGCCTTCTTCGAAGTCGCCGGCGTCGCAAAACGCCTTGCAGGTGCCGCAGGCACCGTCGCGGCAGTCGAAGGGGATGTTGATCTTGGCCTGGTAGGCGGCATCCGCGATCGTCTCGTCCTCAGCGCAGTCGATGAATCGGGTCACACCGTCTTCGAAGGCGAGCGCAACCTTGTACTGGGTGATTTCTGGTGCAGTCATGGTGGGCTCCTTAGACCTGGTAGATGTCCACGACGTGGTGGATGTAGTCGTTCTTCAGCACGATCTTCTTCTTCGCAATGCGCAGTTTCTCCCCGCTGGTATCCAGGGTGAGGAAGGTCGTGCCGAAGTAGTGGTCGGTGTGGTTGTAGCGGAAGTAGTAGGAGATCCAGTTGAAGCGGATATCCACCTCGCCGTCGCGGCGCTCGAGGATCTCCACGTTGGTGATGTTGTGGTTGGTGCGCGGCTCCGGGATCGAGGTTGCGGAGGAGCGCTCTGTGCGGATACGGAAAACGCGGTCTTCCAGGCCGGCGCGGGTGGGGTAGTAGATCAGCGAGATCTCCTGCTGCGGGTCCTGGGTGAGCGTGTCGTCAACGTCCCAGGCTGGCATCCAGTACTCGGCGTCTTCGCGGTAGCACTCGAGCCACTCTTCGAAGTTGCGGTCGTCCAGAAGGCGCGCCTCGTAGTAGAGAAAGTCTTCAATCTCGGTGCGGGAAATGGTCTGTGACATGGGGGTTCTCCTTTGAAAGGTTGAGGGGGCTGGCTACCTACGACGACGGCGACGTGCTGGGCGCTCGGAGGCGGCTGCGGCCTTGGCTGCGGCGCGCTGCTTCGCCTTTTCGACGGTCGCCGCTGAGGAGTCCCGGTCATTAGCTACTTCCTTAGCCTCGCCGGACTCTTCGCGCTCGATCGCACTCAGCATGACTTCTTCCCAGTAGCCGTGCTGGATGGGGTAGAGACCCTCGTCCTCGGTGCGGGCGCCGGAGGAGAGCACCGTGTTCATGCCGAGCTCCTTGGCCTTCTCGTTCTGGCCCTCGACCTGCTGCTTCTGCCCACGGGTCATGTCGTTCCAGGGGAAAGAGGACGCCTGGTAGGTCTTCTGGCAGGAGCGGAACTCCTCCAGATCGTCCGGGGTGGCCATGCCAGTGGCGTTAAAGAAGTCTTCGTACTGGCGGATGCGCTTTGCGCGCGCCTCAGCCGATTCGCCCTTGGGGGCGATGCAGTAGATGGTCACCTCGGTCTTGTCGACGCCCTTCGGCTCCAAGCGGCGGATCTGCGTGGAGAACTGGTCCATGATGTAGACATTCGGGTACAGGCACAGGTTGCGCGAAGCTCCCACCATGAACTCGCCGCGGGCCTCGCCGTGGAGCTCCTTAAGCGTGTCCAGGCGGTCGAAGAGCGGGCGGTCCTCCGGGTTGGACCAGGTCGACCAGAGTGCAAGGTGGCCGTTGGGGAAGGAGAAGTAGCCGCCGCCCTGCTCGCCCCACTTGCCGGCGTCCATGGCCTTGGTGTCGTTCTTGGAATCGCCGGTGGTACGGCGCGAGGTGGTTGCTGCGTAGTTCCAGTGGGTGGAGGAGACGTGGTAGCCGTCGGCACCGTTTTCTGCCTGCAGCTTCCAGTTGCCGTCGAAGGTGTAGGTGGAAGCACCCTTGAGCACTTCGAGGCCCTCCGGAGACTGGTCGATGAGCATGTCCAAGAAGACCTTGGCGTCGCCCAGGTGCTCCTCGAGCGGGACGACGTCCGCGCTCAGCGAGCCGAAGAGGAAGCCGCGGTAGGACTCGAACTTCGGTACAACGCGCAGGTTGTGGGAGCCGTCGGTGTTGAAGTTATCCGGGTAGCCGCCGTCCTTTTCGTCCTTGACCTTGATCAAGGTGCCGTCGTTGGAAAAGGTCCAACCGTGGAAGGGGCAGGTGATAGTCAGGCGGTTATCCACCTTCTTGCGGCAGAGCATTGCGCCGCGGTGGGAGCAAGCGTTGATCAGGCAGTTGAGCTCGCCGTCCTTGGAACGGGTGATCACCACCGGCTGGCGGCCAATGTTGGTGGTGAAGTAGTCGCCTGGGTTGGGGATCTGGGATTCGTGGGCGAGGAAGAGCCAGTTGCCCTCGAAGATGTACTTCATTTCCAGCTCAAAGATCTCCTCATCGGTGAAGATCTCGCGGTTGACGCGGACGATGCCCTCCTCTGGGCGGTCGTCGAGTGCGCGGGAAAGGATGTCTCGTGCGGATGTCGCGGCCGTCATCGGGTGGCCCCTTTCAAACTCTGTCGTGAACGTGACCTGACTCACTGCGAGTCGGTTGGCAGCAATGATGCACCGGGGTGCCAGCGGCTTGCATTAGGGAAATTTCTAGGGTTGGCCCAGGGTTTTTGGGAAAATGGTCAATGTGCTGCACGAATGGCCGGCATGGCTGTTGCGGAACGGATCTACCCCTTACCCCTAGGGGAGCACCTAGCTCTTACCTAGGGGCGCATGATGTTTGTGCTGGTAGGTGCACCAGGGGATGTTTTGCGGTGCCTGCATTTGCAAAAACCCCTTGTGTTTGCTGGTGTGATGCAACACACTTGGCTTCACCGAGTGGTGCTAATCACTCAATCAGGATTCACGCCCTACCAAGGAGGAACCATGACCGAGGCAAACCTGCAGCACGAAGACCCGACCGCGAAGGGTTCGGGTAACGCGGCGACTGCTGCGTTCCAGAACCACATCTACAAGTCGGATACGTCCAAGGAGCGCGCGAACGAGATCTACACGGATCTGCTCAAGGCGATTGCTGATGTCGCGCACAAGCACCAGGTGACCTATGACGAGTACCGCGTGCTGAAGGACTGGATGATCAAGGTCGGCGAGTACGGCGAGTGGCCGCTGTGGCTTGATGTGTTTGTTGAGCACGAGATCGAGGAGATCAACTACAACCGCCACGACTACACCGGCACCAAGGGTTCGATTGAGGGCCCGTACTACGTGCCGGATGCGCCGGAGCTGCCGTGGAAGACCACCATGCCGATGCGTGAGTCGGACAAGCAGTCCGAGCAGCTGATCTTCAAGGGTCAGGTCACCGATGTCGACGGCAATGGTCTTGGTGGTGCGACCGTTGAGTTGTGGCACGCGGATGAGGAGGGCTACTACTCCCAGTACGCGCCGGGGATTCCGGAGTGGAACCTGCGCGGCACGATCGTGACCAATGAGAACGGCGAGTACGAGATCACGACGGTCAAGCCTGCGCCGTACATGATTCCGCACGATGGCCCGACCGGTTGGTTCATCGCGTCCTACGGTGGTCACCCGTGGCGTCCGGCGCACCTGCACCTGCGTGTCAAGCAGCCTGGTTTCCGTGAGATCACCACGCAGCTGTACTTCCGTGGTGGCGACTACGTGGACAACGACGTGGCTACCGCTGTGAAGCCGGAGCTGATCCTGGATCCGACCCCGGGCGAGTCCGGCCTGGACGAGGTCACCTACAACTTCGCACTGGACAAGAGCTAGTCTCGTAGCTTCCTTACCTGGATGAAGGCCCCCCGCCATACATTGGCGTGGGGCCTTGACCCGTACTCTGCCCCACAACATATATAAGGACAACAGCGTGACAACTATGAATACTGATGCGGATCTGCGCATTGAGCGCGTGGAGACCCGCCTTCTCGACGTCCCCCTCTTCCGTCCCCACGGCTTCGCCACCTACACCGCCACCGCGCAGCCGATCCTGCTGGTCAGTGTGCATCTTTCCGGAGGTGTGACCGGCTACGGCGAGGGTGTGGCCCCCGGTGGCCCATGGTGGGGTGGAGAATCCGCCGAAACTATGCAGGTGATCGTCGAGCGCTACCTCGCGCCCGTCATGGTGGGCCGCCAGGTCAACGAACTTGCCGGTATCATGCAGGACTTCGAGGCCGTGGTGGCCAACATGCGCTTTGCCAAGGCCGCTTGCGACGTCGCCATGCACGACGCCTGGGCGCGAGCGCTCGACGTCCCGGTGCGCGACCTGCTCGGCGGGCGCGTCCGCGACGAGATCGACCTGACCTGGGCGCTCGGCGTGCTCCCGCTCGAGGAGGCTGTCGCGGAGATCACCGAGCGCATGGAAACCATGGGCACGCGCTCCTTCAAGCTGAAGATGGGGGCCGGCGACCCGGATCGGGATACGCGTCGCATCGCCAGCCTCGCCGCCGAGCTGCGTAACTCCGGCAAGGAGGTGGGCCTGCGCATAGACGTCAACGCACGTTGGGACCGCCTCACCGCACTGCGTTACCTCCCGCGGCTTGCCGACGCCGGCGTGGAACTCTTCGAACAGCCCACCCCAGCTCACGATTTGGACACGCTGCGAGAGCTGACCACTCGCATCGGCGTGCCCGTGATGGCGGATGAGTCCGTCTGCTCCCCGGCGGATGCGCTCGCGGTCGTGCAGGCGAAAGCTGCCGACGTCGTGGCAATCAAGACCACCAAGCTCGGCGGTCTGTTGGAGTCGAAGAAGACCGCGGCCATCGCCGGTGCAGCAGGCCTGGCCTGCCACGGTGCAACCTCACTTGAAGGGCCATTCGGCACGGCGGCCTCGCTGCACTTTGCCTGCGCAACCCCGGAAATCACCTTCGGCTCGGAACTCTTCGGCCCGCTGCTGCTCAAGGAGAGCTACACCACCGAGCAGCTGGACTACTCCGACGGTGTAGTGCGCCTGCCCGAAGGTCCGGGACTCGGACTCGAGCCGGACTGGGACAAGATCGAGCACTTCACCCGGCAGTAATTACGCAGACAAGAAGGTGCGCAGCGCGCGCGTGACTTCCTCCGGCACCTCCACGGTCGGGACGTGCCCGCCGGAGCTGAGCGTGATGGACTCCGCCTCGCCGCCGACGTGCTCCGCGATCGCGTGGACCACCTCGGGCGGGGTGGAAGGGTCGACCGCGCCGGAGATGGTGAGCACCGGCACGGTGATGTTGCTGAGTTCTTCGGTGTAGTCCCACCCGGCCAGGGCGTCGGCACCGACGGCGTAGCCTTCGCCGCGGGTGGACATGATCATCCTGGTCAGCGCGTCGGTGAGCGCGGGGTGGCTGGCGCGGTACTCAGGCGTGAGCCACAGCTCGATCGCGCCGCGCGCACGGGTCTCCATTCCCTCAGCGCGGGTTTCCTCCGCGCGCGGTGCCCACTTATCCGGGCCGCCGAAGTAGGAGGCGGTGCACATAAAGACCGCCTTGGTCACACGCCCGCTGGTCGCGGTGAGGTACTGCGCGATCGCGCCGCCGAGGGAGAGCCCGACGATGGCGAACTCATCGACCCCAAGTGCATCAAGCGTGTCGAGGACGTTGTTAGCCAGGTCGTTAATAGTGGTCTCACCCGGCAGCGCCTGCGGATCGGGGGACTGGCCGTGGCCGGGGTGGTCGATGGCGATGACACGGAAGTCCTTGGACAGGGAATCCAGCTGCGGCAGCCACATGTCGGTGGTCGAGGCGATGGAGCCGAGGAACACCACCGGCTGGGCGTCGCGGGGGCCAAAGTCTACAGAGTGCAAAATCGTCATGCGGACAGTCTAGTGGGCTGCGCTAGGCCTTGTGGTTTTCTGGGGGAAAGGATAGTTGTTCCATCGCATCAGCTGCGGGGTGGTCGCGGAGATACTCCCGGATGTAGGGGAGCTCATAATCCACAAAGCCGCGCCCAGTTGGGCGAATCATTTCGGCCTCGATGAGACGCCTCCTGTACGTGCCTGCGTACTGCGTGTCCACGCCCATTCGCTCGGCAATGTCCGCCATCCGGGAAGGGCCGTCGTCTTGCGACATGGCGGTCAAGAAGGTGCGGTCGACATCCGAGAGATCGGCCAGCGACGGCTCGTGTACCAACTCGCCGAGCTTGCGGCGGGCAGTCACAATGCCCGCGCGCACTGCCGATTCGTCGATAACGCCCTCGCGTGCGCTGCGGAATGCGTGCTGCCCGACGAGCTGGATCATGAACGGGTAGCCGCCGGTCGCCTCGGTGCCGAGTTTGAGCGCTTCTGGGGTCCACGCGATGTCCACTTCGCGGGCGGGAGCTTCGAGGGCGTCGGCGACGTCGGCAAGCGGCACGAGCCCCATCTCGATCCGGTTCGCTCGGCGAAGGAAGGTGACTGGGTTGCGCCCTTCGTTCGCGGCGAGCAGGGGCTTCACCGCGCCGGGAATGCCCGCCATCGCGACGGCGATTTCGCGGTCTTCGCGGATCATGTGTTGCATCGTTGTGCCGAACTCAATGATGTCGCGCATGTGCGCGTAATGCAGCTCATCCAGCGTGATCAGAATGCCGGTGGGTGCCTGACCGCGTTGCTGGTCCAACTGTTCAAGAAGCGCAAAGCACTCTTCTAGCGTGGAACGCAGTGACGGAGGTGGGGCCTGCTCGGTGGCGCGGTCGAAGCTCAGGCCACCCCAGCCGAAGGGGAGATTGATGCTGCTAAGCCGGGTATTGTCCGGCTGCGCCTCCCGCATCTTTCGGATCAATGTGTCGCGGAGGCGCTCGTTGAAATGCTCGGTTGTGGTTTCCGAGATCACAATCCAGGACTGCTGCCGTGCGGCTTCTTCGAACTCGTTGAGGAGTACGGTCTTGCCGATGCCACGTGGACCGGTGACGATGGAAATCCGCTCGTGAGTACCGGGGCCGTCGTAAAGCGCTTCGGCGAAGTCTTGGACATAGGAGTCGCGACCCGCCACGACGGGAGGGGTTTTGCCCATGGTGGCTGTGTACGGGTTGCGGGGGCGTCGCGGCAGCTGTGGCATGAGGCACCTCGTTTTTACTCGTTACTATTCTTACTATTCTTACTATTCTTACTACTGTTACTATTTCGGCGCTGCACAACCGGTCGTGTATTCCCTACCCGAAAACCCCGCCACCGCGCGAGCCGCGCGAGGCAATTGGGCTTCAAGCCATTACGCTGGGGTGGAACTGTCTTGAAAGTGCATCCAGTACACCGACATTGGAAGTGAGACCTTTTGGATACGCAGATTGCCGTGGAGACGCTGGCGCGCGTGCTCATGCCGCGCAAGGGGGAGCCGCACGACGTGCGCTCGCTCTACCTGATCGAAGCGGAGCAGAATAAGCAGCGCCTGCGGTGGGCGGACCGGACGAGTCTGACGGTGCCGGAGGGCCAGGAGGTCAGCTTCGAGACGTACTTCAACGCCTTCCCGGCTTCCTATTGGCGCCGTTGGTCCCAGCTGGATCGAGTAGTGCTCGCCATGGACGTTGAGGGCGCGGCCACCATCTCGCTCTACCGCTCCAAGCATGACGGCGTGCGAATCAGCGTGAAAAACGTTGAGGTCGCCGACGAGCACGTCGAGATCCCGCTGGAGCTAAAGAACTTCGAGGACGGCGGTTGGCTCTGGTTTGACGTGACCGCGGAGACCGAGACCACCATCACGAACGCGGCGTGGTGCGCTGCGCAAAAGCCGGAAGCACAGAAGCTTGCCGACGGCACGTCGATCCCACCCCAGCCCAAGCAGGTCGCCGTGGGCATCCCCACCTTCAACCGCCCGCGCGATGCCGTCAACGCGCTGCACGCGTTGGCCGAGGACCCGGAGGTCGAGGCGCACATTAGCCACGTGCTCATGCCGGACCAGGGCAACCAGCACCCGGCCGACGAGCCGGACTTCGCTGAAGCACAGGCGGCGCTGGGCGAGAAGCTGCGCATCTTCTCCCAGGGAAACCTGGGCGGCTCGGGCGGCTACAGCCGCATCATGTACGAAGGGTTAAATAATACGGACGCCCCGTATATCCTCTACATGGACGACGACATCGCGATCGAGCCGGACTCCATCCTGCGCGCGGTGCAGGCCGCACGCTACGCGCGCACCCCGATCCTGGTCGGCGGCCAGATGCTCAACCTGCAGGACCGGGCGCAGCTGCGCACGACCGGCGAGGCCGTGGACCGCTCCACCTTCATGTGGGGCGCGGCCGAGCACGCGGTCTATGACCACGACTTTTCCAAGTACCCACTTGGCTACGTCGGCACCGAGCAGGAGGAACTGGACCCGCGCAAGACCACCTCGCGCGCGCTGCACCGCCGCGTGGACGTGGATTACAACGGTTGGTGGATGAACCTCTTCCCCCGCGCCGTGGCCGAGCAGCTCGGCCTGCCCTTGCCGCTGTTTATCAAGTGGGACGACACCGAGTACGCCCTGCGCGCCAAGGAAGCCGGCTACCCCACGGTGACGTGGCCGGGCGTGGCGATCTGGCACATGGCCTGGGCGGATAAGGACGACGCGATTGATTGGCAGGCCTACTTCCACCTGCGCAACCGCCTCATCGTCGCCGCGATGTACGGCCCGGATGCGGCCGACGGCATCCTGCGTAACATGCTGAAGTCCACCTACAAGCACATCATGTGCATGGAGTACTCCACCATGGCCATCCAGGTCGAGGCGATGAAGGACTTCCTCAAAGGCCCCGACCAGCTCTTCGACGTCTTGGAGTCCTCCCTGCCGCGCATCCAGAAGATCCGCCAGCAGTACCCGGACGCCAAGGTCGTCGCCTCCGCCTCCGAGCTGCCCGCGCCCACCGGCGCGCCGGGCGTGCCGACCAAGAACATCGGCGGTCGTCTGGCCAAGGTGAAGAAGCTGCCGTGGGCGTTCAAGGCGCTGCGCCACCAGCTGCGCGCCGAGGACCGCGCGCACTGGGACGCCCCGCAACTCAACCTCACCGCCGAGGAGGCCCGCTGGTACACGTTGGCGCGCGTCGACTCGGCCACCGTCTCTACCGCAGGCGGCACCGGCGTGGCCTTCCGCAAGCGTGACAAGGCCGTAAGCGAAGCGCTGCTGAAGGAGACGAAGGAGCTGCAGGCGGAGATCAAGCAGCGCTGGACTGAGCTGCAGGAAGAGTACCGTGCGGCGTTGCCGCGGCTGACCAGCCACGAGGAGTGGGGGAAGATTTTCGATGCCCAATAGTCCTTTTCCAGCCCTCGATACCCGCGAAGCAAAAGCGCTGATCGCCTTGCAGGACCGCGTGTACGCTCCTGCCACTGTGAAAACCGCCCGTACGCTCAGCCACTTCGGTGAGCACGACTTGGGCTGGATGGGTGTTGCGGCGGTAGGCGCGGCGTCGACAAGCAAAAACCGGCGCAAGTGGCTCGCGCTCGGCGTGGGCACATTCTGCGCACACGCGGCGAGCGTGGCGCTCAAGCGCTTGGTGCGCAGGCCGCGCCCGCACGATGCTGGCATCAAGATTGGCGTGAAGACGCCCTCACAGCTGTCCTTTCCTTCCTCGCACGCCACGAACACGGCCGCGGCGGCGGTGCACCTGGCGGATATTACGGGGAAGAAGTGGCCGTGGTTGCTCGTGCCGGTGATGATGTGTTCGCGTAACGTGCTCGGGGTGCATTACCCTACGGACACGCTGGCGGGTGCCGCGCTTGGTGCGGTAGTGGCCAGGGTTGTAGTTGAGGCGGAAAGGAAGACTCGATGACCGAGAGCCAGCAGGGCACACACGGCACAGAGAAGGTGTACGACGAGCCGCTGTTCAAGCCGGAGCCGCACACCACCGGGGTGGACATCAGCACGAAGCGCCAGCCCCCGAAGAACCTGCCGGACGCGATGATCAAGGGCCTGCGCCCGAAGCAGTGGGTCAAGAACGTCCTGGTGCTCGCCGCGCCGCTCGCCGCCGGCAACTTTACGGGCCGCACGCTTATCGACGTCGCGCTCGCCTTCATCGTCTTCTGCCTCGGCGCGTCTTCCATCTACCTGGTCAACGACGCCCTGGATGTGGACTCGGACCGGGAGCACCCCACGAAGCGCTTCCGCCCGATCGCTTCGGGCATGCTGCCGATCAAGCTGGCCTTCGGCATGGCGATCGCCCTGATCGTCGCGGCGATCGGTCTGTCCTTCCTCGCGACCGACGGCCCGGCACTCGCCCTGGTCATTGGCATCTACATCGCCCTGCAGCTGGGGTACTGCTTCGGCTGGAAGCACATCCCGGTGATCGATATCGCGCTCGTGTCCTCCGGCTTCATGCTGCGCACCATGGCAGGCGGCGTGGCCGCCAACATCGACCTGTCGCAGTGGTTCCTGCTGGTCGCTGCCTTCGGCTCCCTGTTCATGGCCTCGGGTAAGCGCTACGCCGAGATGCTGCTGGCGCAGGAAACCGGCGCGAAGATCCGCAAGGCGCTGGAGGGCTACACCGACACCTACCTGCGCTTTGTCTGGACCCTTTCCGCCACTGCTGTGGTGATGAGCTACGCGCTGTGGGGCTTCCAGCTGTCCAACGCCACCGATGGCCCGGCCGCGATCTGGTACCAGATTTCCATGGTGCCTTTCGTCATCGCGATCCTGCGCTACGCCGCGGAGGTCGACGGCGGCCACGGCGGTGCGCCGGACGAGATCGCGCTGGAGGACCGCGTCTTGCAGCTGCTCGCGCTCGCGTGGATCCTGTGCATCGTCATGGCTGTTTACGTCATTCCCGCACTGGCTTAGTAGTATCGCTGGAATGAACAAACAGGCCCGCCTTTCCCTGCTCGTCGCAGCGGCAATTGCGGGCATCTTCGCGTTTTGGGGAGGCTACACCCGGCGCTGGATGTCCGACGACGGGCTCATCGTCCTGCGCACGGTGCGCAACCTGCTGGCCGGCAACGGCCCAGTCTTTAACGTCGGCGAGCGGGTCGAAGCCAACACCTCCACCCTGTGGCAGTACCTGATTACTGTCTTCGGCTGGCTCACCGGGGCCCGGCTGGAGAGCGTGGCGATGTGGCTTGCACTCGCCTGTACGGTTCTCGCCGCCGTGTGTGCCACCTACGGGGCGGGCAAGTTCTGGCAGGTACAGCAGGTCGCGCCCGTCATCCCCTTTGGCATCATCGTCTACCTCGCGCTTCCGCCTGCCCGCGACTTTGCCACCTCCGGCCTGGAGTGGGGCTTAAGCTTAAGCTGGATCGCGGTGTGGTGGGTGCTGCTGGTGCAGTGGGCCAGCCCACAAGGCAAGCGCGCGAAGCCGATTACCGGTTACTGGCTGGCATTTTGGTGCGGGCTTTCCTGGCTGGTGCGCCCGGAGCTGGCGCTCTACGGCGGGGTCACCGGCATCGTCCTGCTGGCGTACAGCCCAAAGAAGACGCTGGGGATCCTCGCAGCGGCGCTGCCCGTGCCCGCCGCCTACCAAATTTTCCGCATGGGCTACTACGGGCTGCTCACCCCGCACACTGCGGTGGCCAAGTCCGCCTCGGACTCGGAGTGGGCACGGGGCTGGAACTACTTTGTGGACTTTGTCGGCTACTACTGGCTGTGGCTGCCGGTGCTCGCCGTGGCCGCGGTGGCGGTGTGGCTACTGCGCCAGGAGCGGGGGCGTCGATTAGCAATTGTGCTGCTGACTAGCGGCTGCGCGCTCGTGCACATCCTGTACGTGCTGCGCGTGGGCGGCGACTTCATGCACGGGCGGATGTGGCTCTTCCCGCTGTTCGCGCTGCTGCTGCCCGTAATGGCGATCCCCTTTACTCGGGTCACCGCCGCGGTGGCCACGGCAATCGTGGTGTGGGCGACGGTGACCGTGGTGCGCGCGCACCCCATCGACTGGTTCGCCTATGATCGCGGCGAAAAAGAGCTCAATATTGTCGACGAGCGCGAGTTCTGGTCCTACGCCACCGGCAACAGCCCGGCCGACCCGCCGCTGTATGCCACGGATTTCTTGGGCTCCAAACTTATGCGCAACTGGGTCCCCACGGTCGAGTCCGGCATGGAGCACAACGCCGGCCAGCTCAATATCGCCCTGGTGGAAAAGGACCCGGGGCGCTTCAACTGGTACTGGCGCCCCCGGATGGATGCGGACGAGCTCGCGGGTAGCGACTTGGCTGATCTGCCCATGACGGCCTACCTGACCAACCTCGGCATGACGAGCATGAACGCGCCGCTAGAGATGCGCGTGCTGGACACCGTCGGCCTGGCGACCCCGCTGGCAGGCCGCATGCCGCGCGATCCGGAAGGGCGCATCGGGCACGACAAGTACCTGCACCTGGAGTGGCAGGTGGCTGATTCGGCCACCAAGATCGACTCGATGCCCAAGGGCATGGACCGCGAAGAAGCGCGGCAGGCGCGCGCCGCGCTGCGCTCTGATGAGATCTCGGCGCTTCTGGCCAGCTCGCGTGAGCCGATGAGCCGCCAGCGTTTCTGGGAGAATGTGAAATATTCGCTGGGAGACGGTCGCTCGCTGCAGCTTGATGCGGATCCATCGGTCTACCTTGATGACGACACGCTTAAAGCGATCAAAAAGGGCGAAGACCCAGGGCTTTCGGGTACGCAGATCGCCTGGCCGCGCAATTAAATGGCCGTTCCTATCTCGACTTGGTAACGTTGCTGTAACCAAAAGCTGAGAATCAACATCGACGTTGGGAGAGTCATGTCCGCATCCAAAACGAAGCGGAGCCTGCTCGCGCTGCTCATGGCGCTGCTCACGGCGATCACTACGGTGGTCGCGGCACCGCAGGCACAGGCAGGCAACCGTGACTGGTTGCGCCCGGATTCCACCGGCCACTGCGAGTGGGATCGGGTGAAGTACTGGGTGCAGCGATGCACCGTGTGGTCGCCTGCGATGGGCCGCCACATCACCGTGCAGATCCAGCCCGCCCAGCGCGGCGGCAACGCTGGCCTGTACCTGCTCGACGGCCTGCGCGCAACCGAGCGCACCAACGCCTGGGTCAATGACGTCAACGCGGCTCGCCTGTTCAAGGACAACAACATCACGCTGGTGATGCCGGTGGGCGGCCAGTCGTCGTTCTACACGGACTGGAACGCGCCGGCCACGTACGACTTCAACCACCCGGTGACCTACAAGTGGGACACCTTCCTGTCGAAGGAGCTGCCGGCCTACCTGCAGCGCCACTTCGGCGTCTCGCCCACCAACAACTCGATCGTGGGCCTGTCCATGGGTGGCACCGCCGCGATCAACCTGGCCGCGCTGCACCCGCAGCAGTTCCGCCAGACCCTGTCCTTCTCGGGGTATCTCACCACCACCATTCCGGGTGGGCAGACCGCGCTGCGCATCGCGCTTCTCGACGGTGGGCTGTACAACCTCAACGCGATGTGGGGCTCCATCTTCAACCCGCGCCGCTACGAGAACGACCCCTTCCTGAACATGGGCAACCTGCGCGGGCACGACGTCTACGTCTCCGCGGGTAGCGGTACGCCTGGCCCGGCGGATGCGAAGTACAAGCCGGAGCACCGCGCGGCAGGTATCGCGCTGGAGCAAGTAGCCAGCTTCACCACCCGCCTGTGGAGCGCGAAGGCGAACGTGACCGGCGTGAAGCACACCGCCGTGTTTACCCCGACCGGCTTGCACAATTGGGATCAGTTCGGCTCCCAACTGGTGGCGACCAAGCCACGCATCTTGAATGTGATGAACGCCTGGTAATTGCCGCTGCTTTCCACCGCCCCGTTCCCGCTCGCCTGCGGGGGCGGGGTTTTGCGTTGCGGGCTGAACACAATTGTCAGGGAAGCTCCCGGCGTGTCACCGTGTAAAGTCTCAAGTGAAACTTAACCTTTGGGTTATTGCAGCGTCGCCGAACTGGCTTATGCCGGGGGAGGGGAACCCCCGGACTGGCCGGACGTGCGACGCGATGCTCACATGACCGTTTTTAAAGATGAGGCAGGACACCTTCATGCGCGAACACCGTTCCCCCAAGATGTGGCAGCGTGCCGCCCGCACGGCGGCAGTGCCCACCGCGATGCTCATGATCGCATCGACGCTCCCCGCCGTGGCACCGCAGGCTCAAGCGCAGCTGAGCAGCAGTGGCAGCAGCACCTTCGGCGATTCCCGCGGCCTGTCGGACGCGATCCGCCCGAAGGACCCGCCGAAGCGCACGCCGATCGAGGTGGACGAGCACCCCGAGATCCCGGGCCTGCCCGACGGCGTGAGCGTGGACCGCATCGAGTGGTTGACCAACCGCCGCGTCGCCGTCTTTATCAAGTCCGCAGCAATGCCGGACGAGCTGGTCCAGGTGCAGATCCTCCTGGCCCGCGACTGGCACTCCAACCCCGAGGCGAAGTTCCCGGAGGTGTGGGCGCTCGACGGTCTGCGTGCCCGCGACGACGAGAACGGCTGGACCATCGAGACCAACATCGAGCAGTTCTACGCGGACAAGAACGTCAACGTGATCCTGCCGGTGGGCGGCGAGTCCTCCTTCTACTCCGACTGGCAGCGCCCGAACAACGGCAAGCACTACAAGTGGGAGACCTTCCTGACCAAGGAGCTCGTGCCGATTCTGCACAACCGCTTCCGCGCCAACGGCAAGCGCGCGCTGACCGGCATCTCCATGGGCGGTACCGCCGCGGTGAATCTGGCGGAGCGCAACCCGCACTTGTTCAACTTTGTCGGCTCGTTCTCCGGTTACCTGGACACCACCACGACCGGCATGCCGACCGCGATCAAGGCGGCGCAGCTGGACGCGGGTGGTTACGACGCCGAGGCGATGTGGGGCCCGCTGGGCTCGCAGGACTGGATCGACCACGACCCGAAGCTGGGCATCGAGAACCTGAAGGGCATGACTGTCTACGTCTCCTCCGGCTCGGGCCGTGACGACTTTGGTCAGCCGGAGTCTGTGGCCAAGGGCGCGGCGAACCCGGCCGGTGTGGGCCTGGAGGTCATCTCTCGCCTGTCCACCCAGACCTTCGTGGACTACGCGAGCCGCACCAACGTCAAGCCGATCGTGAAGTTCCGTCCCTCGGGCGTGCACTCCTGGGAGTACTGGCAGTTCGAGATGACGCAGGCGTGGCCCTACATCGCTAACTCACTCGAGGTGGCCGAGGCAGACCGCGGCGCGGACTGCACCCCGGTCGGCGCGATCGCGGAGGTGACGAAGTCGGGCGTCATCGGCACGTGCGTGAATAACGAGTACGACGCGGGCAAGGATACAAAGGGCAAGGCCCAGGATTTCCGCGGCGGCACCGCTTTCTGGTCGCCGGAGACCGGCGCGCATGCGCTCTTCGGCGCGATCCTGGCCAAGTACTCGGGCCTGGGCGGCGCCCAGGGTTGGCTCGGCTTCCCCACCACGGGTGAGATCACCGCGCCGGACGGCAAGGGCCGCTTCGTGCACTTCGAGCACGGCTCGATCTACTGGACCGCGGACACGGGTGCCTACGCCATCCCGGGCGACATGTTCAAGGCCTGGGGTAAGAACGGCTACGAGACCGGTGACCTGAAGTACCCGGTCGCGGAGGCCACCAAGGTAGGCAAGGGCTACGTACAGCAGTTCCAGGGCGGTTACCTCACCCGCAACCCGGACGGTTCGCACCACATCGTGCACGGCGCGATCAGCAAGAAGTACGGGGAGCTGGGCACCGCCACCTCGGCGCTGGGCTACCCGACGGGCGGCGAGATTGCCATCAAGGGTGGGTTCTTCCAGCCCTTTGAGAATGGCAACATCTACTGGTCCGCCGGCACCGGCGCGCACGTGATCTACTACGGCGATATCTTCGACGAGTGGGGCAAGCGCGGCTACGAGCAGGGCGAGCTGGGCTGGCCCGTCAGCGACATGAAGGACATTCGCGCAGGCGGACTCACCATTGACTTCCAGCACGGCACCTTAGAGCAGGTCAATGGCGTGGTGGTGAAGCGATGAAACGCCTGAAGGCTGCGCTTTGCTTGACGACGCTCGCGTGCACGCTCACCGCCTGCTCCGGCTCCACCACCGTCGAGGGCGACGACGTCACGCCGGCACAGTCGACGACGTCGGCAGCTTCGGATGCGGGCTCGGAGGCGTCGACAAGCGAAAGCACACGCAGCTCCGCTCTACCGGCGAACACCGCCCCGCGCGACCAGCCGGCCCAAGAGGTGACGGTCGCGCCCGAGCAGTCCTCGGGCTTTAGCCCGGAGGAAGAGGCGTACTTGCAGCAGCTCAGCGAGCGCGGTCTGAACATTGAGGGAGTTGAGGATCAACTCACAGCGACGGGGCGTACCGTATGCGCGGACGATACTGTCACGCGCGACGCGGTTGCAGGCCAGCTCGTGGAGCAGCGGCGAACCGATATGGACCCCGCTGCCCTGGGCACGCTGATTGCGGACACCGCGCGCGCGAACCTCTGTTAAGAAAGGGTTTCCATGCGCAAAGGGCGCAACGCGTTTATTGTTGCTGCCGTGCTCGTCGTCCTCGGGGTGATCGGGCTGGGCATCTACCAGTGGCAGACTGCCGAGAACTCCGGCTCCCCGCTCTCCCCGATCCCGGGGCAAGACGATGGGGCAGAGACGAGCGCACAGGCACCGGCCGAGCCGGACTGGTGCCCGGCGGTGGAGTTCGTCTCGGTGCCGGGGACCTGGGAGTCTTCGGCGGACGATGACCCGTTCAACCCGCAGGCCAACCCGAAGAGCTTCATGCTCTCCATTACGCAGCCGCTGCAGCAGGCCTACGACATCAACCACGTGCGCGTCTTTACCGTGCCGTACACCGCGCAGTTCCGGAATATCCAGACGGAGCGCGGGCGTCGCGAGATGACCTACGATGCTTCGCGCGCTGAGGGCAAGGCCAAGCTCAATGGGGAGCTCGCGCACGTGGCGACAACGTGCCCGAGCACGAAGTTCATCATCGCGGGCTTCAGTCAGGGGGCGGTGATCGTGGGCGATGTGGCCAATGAGATCGGCACCGGCGCGAACGCGGTGCCGCCGGAGCGCCTGCTGGGGGCGGTGATGATTGCCGACGGTCGCCGTGAGAACGGTGTCGGCGTCAACCCGGGCGTGCCGCTGCAGGGCGTAGGTGCGGAGATTGCGCTGCAGCCGCTGCAGTTTGTGGTGGACGGGGCGACCCCGGGGGCGACGATGACGGGGGCGCGGCCGGGCGGCTTCGGCGAGGTGGCGGACCGTGCCTTTGAGATCTGCGCGCCTGCTGACGCGGTGTGCGATGCGCCCTCGCGCGTGGGCAATGCTTTGGAGCGGGCCCAGGAGTTGGTAATGGCGAACGGGAATCATGCGATGTATGCCACAAACCCGGATGTGATTCCGGGCACGACCACTCCACAGTGGACGGTGGCGTGGGCACGCACTACTATAGATTCTTTGTAGGAACTAACTAGTTTAGAAGGAACCGACTTCATGGATCTCCAAGCAATCATCGCCCGCTTCCTTGATGAGAACGGCCAAATCGCCCTGCCTCCAAATTTCACCATCCCCGCCATGACGGAGATGCTCTACGGTGCCGCCCTCCAGGCGGGCCAGGCAGACGCGGTGAACATCCGCTTCTGGGACTACTCCGAGTCCGCAGAGGGCGAGACGGTGGAGTACACCCGCCGCGAGGTCAATACCCGCATCAAGGCGATCGCGGCCCGGCTGATGCAGGTGGGCAAACCCGGTGATCGCGTGGCTATCCTTGCTGGTAACTCGCCGGAGTACATCCTCGGTTTCATGGCCGGCATGTACGCGGGCCAGGTACCCATCCCGCTGTATGACCCGAACGAGCCCGGCCACGAGGACCACCTGCGCGCCGTGCTGTATGACTCGGGCGCGACCACGGTGCTGACCAACAAGAAGGGCGCGTCCGCCGTGCGCGCCTACTTCGCAGACGTGCCGTCTGCCGAGCGCCCCCGCGTCATCGCGGTCGACGCGCTGCCGGACACCCTGGCTGAAAGCTGGGCGCCGCTCGAGGTCGCCCCGGGCACCGATACGTCTAAGAACACCGCGTTTCTGCAGTACACCTCCGGCTCCACCCGCACGCCGGCGGGCGTGGAGCTGACCAACGAGTCCATCGTCTCCAACGTCATCCAGATTTACGCGGGCGTGGGCGTGCACCAGCCGATGCGCCTGGTGTCCTGGCTGCCGATGCACCACGACATGGGCATCGTAGTAAGCACACTTTTGATCATCCTGGGCAACGAGATGGAGATCTTCACCCCGCAGGCCTTCGTGCAGCAGCCGAAGCGCTGGGTCGAGCGCCTCTCGCGCCGCGAAGGCGACCCGGAGGACATGCACGTCTACACCGTGGTCCCGAACTTCGCGCTCGACATGGCGGCACGCTACGCCGCGCCGGGCCCGGACATGCCGGACTATGACTTCTCCCAGCTCGAGTGCATCATCATTGGCTCCGAGCCGGTGACCAAGCCGGGCGTGGACGCCTTCTTCAACGCCTTTGGCGAGCACGGCATGCGCCGCGAGGTGCTTCGTCCTTCCTACGGCCTGGCCGAGGCCACCCTGATCGTGACCACCCCGCAGGCCGGCAAGAGCGCCGAGATCCCGCGCTTTGCCACCTTCGACCGTGATGAGCTCGCCACGGGCAAGGCTACGAAGGTGGCCGACGGCGCAGGCGTGGAGTTCGCCGCCAACGGCCAGCCGGTCAACTGGATGCATTTTGCCATCGTCGACCCGGAGACGAAGGACGAGGTGGCCGAGAACAACGTCGGCGAGATCTGGGTCCACGGCCCGAACGTCGCGGGCGGCTACCTCGAGCGCAAGGAGGAGACCGCCGATACGTTTGCCAACACCATCGGCACCACGCTCCAGGAGGGGCTGCCGAAGGACGGCTGGCTTAACACCGGCGACCTCGGCGTGCTGGTCGACGGTGAGCTGTTCATCACCGGGCGCGTGAAGGACCTGGTGGTCATCGCCGGGCGCAACCACTACCCGCAGGACATTGAGGCCACCGTCATGGAGGCCTCCGAGCAGGTGCGCAAGGACTCCGTCGCCGCCTTCTCCGTTCCGGGCGAGGACGTGGAGCGCCTGATCATTTTGGTCGAGCGCGGCGACACCGCCGACGAGGCCGACGACGCCGCTGCGGTAGACGCGATCCGCGCCGCCGTGTCCAGCCACCACGGCATTTCCCCGGACGCAGTGGAGTTCTTCGCGCCGAACGAGATCGCCCGTTCTTCCTCCGGCAAGATCGCTCGCCGCGTGAACGCGAAACGCTACCAGGAGCGTGCTAACGAAAGCGCGCAGTAGGGCGATAGTCTTGGATGTTATGAAAATGTCTGAGACTGAATTGATCCGCTGGCTCAGCCAGTGGGTGGCCGAGACCACCGACGTCACCAGCGCCGAAGAGGTCGATCCGGCCCGGTCGCTCGAGTCCTACGGGTTGTCCTCGCGGGATGCTGTGGTGCTTTCCGGCGAGCTGGAGCGTACGCTCGGCCGCCGCGTCGATCCCACGATTGCCTACCAGCACCCAACGATCCTGGCGTTGGCCAAGGCGCTCACGCAGGCCCCGGTTTCCGGAGGTGCAAAGGTGGGGTCGACGGGGCGTCGAGAAGCATTGGCCCCGGCCGAACGCGACATCGCGATCGTGGGCTCGGCCGGCCGCTTCCCGGGTGCGAAGGATCAGGCAGCCTTCTGGCAGCTGCTTCTCGACGGGCACGTGGCCACAGGACCGCTCCCCGAGGGCAGGTGGAGCGAGTACTCCGGCGATCCCTACCTGCGCACAAAGATGGCGGAGGAAGCGACCGACGGCGGCTACCTCGACGACATTGCCTCCTTCGATAACGAGTTCTTTGGGCTCTCCCCGCTAGAGGCCACCAATATGGACCCGCAGCAGCGCATCATGCTCGAGGTGGCGTGGGAGGCGCTGGAAGATGCGCATATCCCGGCTGACTCGCTGCGCGGCACCCCTGTTGGTGTGTTCGTGGGTTCCTCGGCCAACGACTACGGGATGCTCATGGGCGCGGACCCGGCGCAGGCACACCCGTACGCGCTGACCGGTGCGGCGAGCTCGATTATCCCGAACCGCATTTCTTATGCCTTTGACTTCCGCGGGCCTTCGATGAACGTGGATACCGCCTGCTCCTCTTCGCTGGTGTCGGTGCACCACGCGGTGCGCGCGTTGCGCGACGGGGAAGCGGACCTGGCCCTGGCTGGTGGCGTGAATATTCTGGCGAATCCCTTTGCTTCGCTGATGTTCTCCGAGCTGGGCGTGATCAGCCCGACCGGCCGCATCCACGCGTTCTCGGATGATGCTGACGGCATCGTCCGCTCCGAGGCCGCAGGCTTCGTCGTGCTCAAGCGCGTCGCCGACGCGATGGCTGATGGCGACGAGATTTTGGCCGTGATTAAGGGCTCGGCGACCAACTCCGACGGGCACTCCAATGGCCTGACCGCCCCGAACCCGGACGCGCAGGTGGACGTGCTGCGCCGCGCGTACGCGGACGCAGGCATCGACCCGCACGACGTGGATGTCGTCGAGGCGCACGGTACCGGCACCATCCTGGGCGACCCGATCGAGGCGACTGCACTCGGTGAGGTACTCGGCCGCGGCCGCGACGCGTCCGCACCGCTGCTTCTGGGCTCGGCCAAGTCGAGCATTGGCCACTCTGAGTCCGCCGCCGGTGTCGTGGCGATGATTAAGGTGCTCGAAGCACTCAAGCACGACATCGTGCCTGCCAGCGCGAACTTCACGGCTCCGAACCACTTCGTGGATTTCGACGCGGAGCGCCTCGAGGTCGTCGCCGACCCGCGCGAGTGGCCGCGCTACTCGGGCCGTCGCATCGCCGGGCTGTCCGGCTTCGGCTTCGGCGGTACAAACGCGCATGTGGTCGTGACCGACTTTGACGCGGCTGACTACGAGGCGGAAGCACCTGCTTCGGAGGACGCGTTTATCGTCGGCGCTACCGAGCAGGTTGCCCTGCCGGTCTCCGGACTTTTGCCCTCGCGCCGCAAGGAAGCGGCAGCGCAGCTCGCCGACTACCTGGAAGCCAACCCGGGTAAGGAGCTCGCACCGCTGGCGCGCTCGCTGGCCAAGCGCAATCACGGCCGCTCCGCTGCCGTCGTGCAAGCCACGAGCGTTGAGGAAGCAATCAAGCGCCTGCGCCTGGTTGCCGACGGCAAGGTAGGCCCTGGCGTGTCCGTTGCGGACTCGCCCGCCGCGACCGGCCCGGTGTTTGTGTACTCCGGTTTCGGCTCGCAGCACCGCAAGATGGCGAAGCGCCTGCTGGATGTTTCTCCGCAGTTCGCCGCCCGGATGCGCGAGCTGGATGAGTACGTCCGGTACGAGGCCGGCTGGTCCATGCTGGACATCATCACTGATGACGGGCAGACCTACGATACCGAGACCGGCCAGGTCACCATCACCGCGATCCAGATCGCGCAGACTGACCTGCTCGCTTCTGTGGGAATCACCCCGGCGGCGACGATGGGCATGTCCATGGGCGAGATCGCCGCTGGGTACGCCGCCGGAGGCTTGTCTGCCAAGGACGCCATGCTGATCGCCTGCCAACGCGCGCGCCTGATGGGCGAAGGCGAGGCCATGATCGCCGGCACCGAGGAAGAAGGTGCCATGGCGGTCGTCGAGCTCTCGCGTGAGCAGCTCGCCGAGTTCATCGAGGCGCACCCGGAGGCACGCGGCGTCGAGCCCGCCGTCTACGCGGGCCCCGGCATGACCACCGTCGGTGGCCCGGGCAAGGCGGTGGACTACATCGTCGAGGCTTTGAGCGAGGAGGAGAAGTTCGCCCGCAAGCTCAACGTCCGCGGTGCCGGCCACACCTCCGCGCTGGACCCGATCCTGGGCGATCTGGCCGCCAGCATCGCGGGCATCGAGGCCCGCCCGCTGCGCGTGCCGCTGTTTAGCTCGGTGGATCGCGGCGAGGTCTACCCGGCCGGTGCGGTCGTGCACGACGAGGAGTACTTCCTGCGCATGACCCGCCAGCCGGTCTACTTCCAGGACGCCACCGAGGCCGCGTTCGCCGCGGGCCACACCACGCTGGTGGAGGTCGCCCCGAACCCGGTTGCGGTGATGGGCATGATGAACACTGCCTTCTCCGTGGGCAAGCCGGACGCGCAGCTGCTGTTTACCGCCAAGCGCAAGGTGGACGAGGTCGACTCGCTGATCGACCTGGCCGCCAAGCTCTACGTCGGCGGCATGCCGGTTGACTTCGCCCCGTTCTACGGGCCGGGCTCGCGTATCGACGCCCCGCGCACCGTCTTCCACGCCAACTCCTACTGGACCGCGGCGCGGCCTTCGTCTGCGACGACGTCGCTGTTGGGCTCGCGCGTGAATCTGCCGGGCGGGCAGGTGGCGTTTGCAACCCAGGCCGACCAGGTCTTCAGCCCCTACCAACTCATCGAGGCTGCGGCCGCAGAGGTGCTGCCGAACTCGCGGGTCGTGGCTAGCGAGGAGCACGGCTACCTGCCTGCCGACGGCGAGGTGACCACCGTGGTCAAGCGCAGCCTCGGCGGTGCCAGCGTCGAGGTCTTTGATGCGGACACCCTGCTCGCCGAGGGCTTCGTCACCACGCTCGACCTGGGCGGGGACGGGCACCTCGCCGGTGTCGCCGCGCCTGAGCCTGCACCGGAAGCGCCGGTGCCCGCGGAGACCAGTACCGATGAGGTAGACGCTGTGCGCTGGGACCCGGCCTCCGGCGAGACAGTCGCGCAGCGCCTGCGCGGTATCGTCTCCGAGTCCATGAGCTACGATCCGGACGACCTGCCCGACGAGCTGCCCTTGATCGACCTGGGGCTGGACTCGCTGATGGGCATGCGCATTAAGAACCGGGTGGAAAACGACTTCCAAATCCCGCCGCTGCAGGTGCAGACGCTTCGCGACGCCTCCGTGGCCGACGTCATCCGCATCGTCGAAGACGCCGTTGCGGGCCGCGAAAGCGCTGCAGCTGCACCGGCTGAGGCTGCGGAACCGGCAGCCACCGAGCCCGCCGAGCCCGGCCAGGGGGTCGGCGTCGCCCCGCGCGATGCGTCCGAACGCCTTGTGTTCGGTGCGTGGGCGAAGTACGCGGGGAAGGCTGCGGCTGGTGTGACATCGCCGTTGGCGTCGATAAGCGAGGCCCAGGCGGAAAAGATTGCGGCGCACCTTGCTGAGCGCTCCGGTATCGAGGTCACAGCTGCGCAGGTGCGTGATGCGGAGACGCTCGAGCCGCTGGCGAACCTCGTGCGCGAGGGGCTGGAGACCGAGGTAGAGGGCAATATCCGTGTCTTCCGCGACGGTTCGGACGAGGTCAACCCGGTCTTCGTGTTCCACCCGGCAGGTGGGTCTTCGAGCGTGTACGCGCCGCTGGCGCGCCGCCTGAAGGACAACGTGCCGGTCTATGGCGTGGAGCGTCGCGAAGGCTCGCTCAAGGAGCGCGCCGCAGCGTACGTGGAAGACATTGAGAAGCTGGCCAACGGGCGCAAGGTCGTGCTGGCTGGCTGGTCCTTCGGCGGCGCGCTGGCCTACGAGGTCGCGCACCAGCTGGGCAACGACAAGATTGACTTCATCGCGCTGCTGGATACGACGCAGCCGAGCGAGCCGATCCCGGATACGCCGGAGGAGACGAAGGCGCGCTGGGGCCGCTACGCCGCCTTTGCCAAGGAGACCTACGGCCTGGACTTCGAGGTGCCCTACGAGCTGTTGGAGACCGCAGGTGAGGACGCGCTGCTGGAAATGCTCACGCAGTTCCTGGCCACTACCGACGCTTCCGAGCACGGCCTGGCCGCCGGTGTACTCGAGCACCAGCGTGCCTCCTTCGTGGACAACCAGATCCTCAACCACCTTGACTTTGGCCAGTGGGCCGAGGTCAATGTGCCGGTGCTGCTGTTCCGCGCGGAGCGGATGCACGACGGCGCGATCGCGCTGGAGCCGAACTACGCGCACATTGACGAGGACGGTGGCTGGGGCGCTATCGTGAAGGATCTGACGATCGTGCACTTGCCCGGCGACCACCTCGCCGTAGTGGACGAGCCCGCGGTGGGGATCGTGGGCAAGCACATGAATGATTGGATTGAGAATGACAACCGCCGATAAGCTTGCAGACCTGCGCGCCCGGCTGGAAAAGGCCCAGGACCCGGGCTCGGAGCGCTCGCGCAAACGCCGCGACGATGCAGGACGCACTACGCCGCGCGAGCGCATCGCCGCGCTGCTCGACGAGGGCTCCTTCGTCGAGATCGGGGCGCTCGCGCGCACCCCGGGCGATGATAAGGCCGTCTACTCGGATGGTGTGGTCACCGGCTACGGGCGCATCGCCGACCGCCCGGTCGCCATCTACGCACACGACAAGACCGTCTACGGCGGCTCCGTCGGCGTAACCTTTGGCCGCAAGGTGGTCGAGGTGATGGAGTTTGCCATCAAGATCGGCTGCCCCGTCATCGGTATCCAGGACTCGGGCGGTGCCCGCATCCAGGACGCGGTGACGTCGCTGGCCATGTACTCCGAGATCGCCCGCCGCCAGCTGCCGCTGTCTGGGCGCAGCCCGCAGATTTCCATCATGCTGGGTAAGTCCGCAGGTGGTGCGGTCTACGCCCCGGTGACGACCGACTTCGTGGTCGCCGTCGACGGCGAGTCCGAGATGTACGTGACCGGCCCGAACGTGATCCGCGAGGTGACCGGCGAGGACATCACCTCCGCTGAGCTGGGCGGGGCTCGCGTGCAGGAGCAGTCGGGCAACATCCAGGCCGTGGTGGCGTCCGAGGAGGAGGCTTTCGACTACGTCCGCGACCTGCTCTCGCACCTGCCGACCTCGGCCTTCGACCCGGCTCCGCTCGTCGAGGCGCCGGAGGACGAGGAGCTCGACGACAGCGCGCTGGACACCTTTATGCCGGACGACACGAACGCAGGCTACGACATGATGGACCTGCTGGTCCAGCTTGGCGACGACGAAGACCTCGTCGAAATCCAAGCCAACTACGCCGAGAACCTCATTTGTGCCTTCGGGCGCATCGACGGCCGCGCCGTCGGGTTCGTGGCGAACAACCCCATGTACCAGGCAGGCTGCATCGATGCGGATGCCGCAGACAAGGGTGCGCGTTTCATCCGCACCTGCGATGCCTACAACATCCCCATTGTCTACGTGGTGGACACGCCCGGCTACCTGCCCGGCGTGGCGCAGGAACGCGAGGGCCTGATCCACCGCGGCGCGAAGTTCGCTTTCGCGGGGGTAGAGGCGACCGTGCCGAAGGTCGCGCTCATTGTGCGCAAGGCCTACGGCGGCGCCTACGCGGTGATGGGTTCGAAGAACCTCTGCGGCGATATCAACCTGGCGTGGCCTACCGCCCAGATCGCTGTGATGGGTTCTTCTGCCGCAGTGGTGATGATCCAGGGCAAGCAGCTCGCCGCCATCGAGGATCCCGCGCAGCGCGAGGCGATGAAGAAGATGTTCATGGACTTTTACGACGAGAACATGACCTCGCCGTACGTCGCTGCGGAGCGCGGCTATATTGACCAGATGATCGAGCCGAACGAGACGCGCATCGCTTTACGACGAGCCCTGCGCCAGCTTGCGACCAAGCAGGAGCAGGACCTGCCGAAGAAGCACACAATCAGCCCGCTGTAACAGTTTTGTTACGTAGCCGATAGGCTATGCGTACGTTGATCACGCAAGAAAGGTAGCGCGAATAATGTTGTCTTCCACCCTCGATATCGTCGGTGACCTGCTGAGCATGCTGGTCTGGTTCGTCAACGGAATCCAGACCGGCGACCCGCTGTACAACTTCGGTATTCGCTTCTAGTTACGGTTGCTAGCTGCGCTTGCTCACCAGCTTGGCAATGCCGCGCCAGCCAAGCATGAGCAGCGCAGACATCGTCGTCGCCACGACGATGAAGGACCAGTGGGGGATCGACTGGTTCCGAATACCCCAAATCACCAGGCCCGTAATGACGGTGACCGGCCAAATGATGCCGCCCTTGTTATCGCGGGCAATCAGCCACCCCAACGTCACGCCGAGCGCGAACGGCCACAGGGTGGACAGCCAGCCCGTGAAATTAAACGGCATCTCCTCGGTCTGGTGCGCAGCGCGCGCAAGCAGCGCAAACACCGCGATAGCGACGTAGTCAGCGGCGATGGCGTAGGGCTTAGAAATCGTTTTCTTCATGCCGCCATGCTAGCAAGCCGCTGGTTGCACAGCGTTCTGTCAGACTAATTCCGCAGGGGCGGAAACCAAGGCCCTGTGTTCGAGCCATTAAAAGCATTTAAAACTCCCGCAGCAACAGGCGCTCATGGTATTGCTGAAGCACTGATGTTTGTCTTTTTGTAGGGAGAGTTTTTGTGGGAGAAGACTCAATAGACGTCGCTGCCCTGGAGCGGAGAATAGAGTATCTGTCTGTTCAAATTGAACGGCTGGTTGAACTTCACAACCCGTTCCCTTCGCCGATGACAACATTTCGAAAAACAGCGATGCTCATGGCCTTGACTTTCGAACAAGAGACGTTAGCGCTCAAGCTATTGGGAGCAGTGCATACTTCTAATAATGGTGAAAAGGTCGATATAGACCAAGGGTTTTTGCCATTCCCCAGAGAAACCATAGCGCTGTTCAATGAATACTCTGATAAGGGGACGATAGGGACTACTGAAGTGGTGGAGATGCTAAAAACGTTTGTTCCAGGTGGCGATAATGCGGCTCAAAACCTGATTGAGGCGTGGGAGTCAGCGCAATCTGCAATCCGCAACAACGATGATGAGAAAACACCAGGGACAAGCGTAAGCGAGAGTTAAGTCACGCCACGCAACCCATGAGGGAGGATGATAACCGTTTTATTTTGGGTCAGTTCTTTCCTTTTTTCGATATTTCTTGGTGAAATAGAGCGTTGGAAACCAGAAGATCATTGAGATAATGAGTGAGCCAACAATTGCCATCACCGTTACGCTAATTGGCTTGGGCTCCTGGAAAAATCCAGATAGGAAGAGACCTAGAAAACTTAGTAATACTATTGCAAAGAAGGATCCCCAGAACTCTTTTCCATCCATGAGTACTCCTCACCTCGATCTTGGTTTCCAATTAGAATCTACGGTTTGAAATCGTTCAATGTGTCAAGGTTCTCGGAAAATTTACTAAGTGTTGATCGGTCATCAGCCCTTTCGTCTGTACGTTTTGAGTAATCCATCTTTCACACGCTGATGCAAGATTAGGCTGGCTCGGTTGCTTGGCACGAACACTTTATTATTCATTCGCTGTGTTCGAACCACCTTGACCACTCGTTATTAGCACCTAGGCGCTTAGCTTTGCGGCGCAACGGCAGATTACGCAATGGCGGCTCGTATGCGTATACGCTGTCCGCTGCCACAGACAACGACTCGGGCAACGCTCCAGAGAACGAGCGGCCGGTGCTTGAGGAACACAGCTTGCGCATTCGCGCTATTGACCCGCGTGGCCGCTCCAATGCGCAACCTGTCACTGCCCGCCGGAACCAACACCCGACCGCGACGGCGCACCCAGCATGTAGCCGCGCCCGGCGTAGCACACGACGTGGACGACCCAGCCGATCGCGGTGATGAGCGCGAAGGAGATGATGCGGTAGATGAGGGTGGCGGCGGTGGCGTCGACAAGCGTCATGCCCGCAGCAACGAGCGAGGCGGCAGCGGCGGCCTCCACAGTGCCCACCCCTCCCGGGGTGACCTGGGCGGCGCCGGCGAGCTTGGTCATGATGAACGCGAGCGTGACCCCCATGAGCGAGGCCTCGTTGAGCCCCGGCTGCATGCCTGGCGGCGTGCCGACCACTGCCCAGACGCAGAAGAAGAGCACCACCAAATCGAGGAGACGGTTACACAGGGAGAAGAACGCCGCGGTGACGAACTGGCCGGTGCTCATGCGGATCTGCGAGACCTGCTGGATCACGTTTGTCACCCGGTTGCGCACACTCGTCGGCAGGTAGCGGGCCCAGCGCGTAAGAATGTCGGGGTTGCGCGTGGCCCAGAACATTCCGGCGACGACCGCGAGTGTGAGCGTAAGCGTGCTCACCAGCGTCGTCACGGAGAGCGAGGCGCCGAGGAAGACGACAGCGACCAGGCCGATCAGCACCATCCACACCGTGGACAGCGCTCCCGAGATGACGAAGAACCAGCCGCACAGGCCGGTTGATGCGCCCCAGCTGCGCTGCACGCGGTAGGTCAACCACGCCGACAGCGCGGGCCCGCCTGGTACGGAGGTTGACCACGCGTTGGAGCCGAGCGTGAGCGCTACGGTGCGCTTCATGTCGGTGCGGGGGGCGTCCACGTTGAGCAGGATCTTCATCACCGCTGCCATGGCGAAAATCGCGCCGAACGCGCCGATGACTGCGCCGACGAGCGGGCCGGGCGCGGTGGCGACGGCGCGGCGCAGGGCCGCGAACGCCTCGCTGAGGAAGCCGAGCTCGTTGCGAAACGCGACGGCCAGCACCGCGAGCAGCGCCACGGGCGCGAGCCAGCGCAGCCACCGGGCGGTGTTACTGTTCAAGCTCGCGCTTCCTCGTGTACTCGAGCGCGCGCCGCTCCTCTAGTTGGCGCATGAGCTCGTCGAAGGGGACCAGGTCGCGGTTCTCCGTGACGGTGACCCCAGAGCGGGTGGGCTGCGTATCGACGACCGCGTCCCCGACCGCCATCTCGCCAGAGTGAGCACCAGCCGCTGCGGGAACAGGCGCAGGCTGAGTGCCACGCCCCTCGCCAAGCGACTCGTAGGCGCGCCTGACCCAGCGGGGTGCCCACCAGTTGTCCTCGCGCAGCAGGTGCATCACAGCGGGGACGAGCAGGAGGCGGATGATCGTGGCGTCGAGAGCCAGCGAGAAGATCATGCCGAAGGCGATGTACTTCATCATCACGATGTCGCTCATCGCGAACGCGGCCGCGACCACGATCATGATTGCGGCGGCAGCGGTGATGATGCCGCCGGTGTGCGCGGTGCCGTCCTTGATCGCCTCGTCTGTCGACGCCCCGTTGTGACGCGCCTCAACCATGCGCGAGACCAAAAAGACCTCGTAGTCCGTGGACAGGCCGTAGAGGATCGCCACGATAAGCACGAGCACCGGGCTCATCAGCGGGCCGGCGGTGAAGTCGAGCAGGCCGGACCCAACACCGTCCACGAAGACGGCAGTGAGGAAACCCAAGGTCGCGCCGATGCCCAGCACGTTCATGATCACGGCCTTCGCGGGCAGGATGAGCGAGCCGAAGAGCAGCGCCATGAGCAGGAAGGTGGCGAGCACCATGTACAGCGCCATCCACGGCAGCCGCTCAAGCAGTGCCTCGATGGACTCGACCTCCATGGCTGGGGTGCCGGAGACGTAGGTGGTCACCCCCTCCGGGGTCTCGATGGCACGCAGGGCGTCGACGACCTCCTGGCCGCCGTTGCGGTCCGCGAGCGGGGCGGACAGGATCGTCGTCCCGTCCTGCGTCGGGTGCGAAGGCTTAAGCGGGCTGGCAAGGCCTTCGACGTTGCGGGCCTGCATCACGACGTCGACAAGCTGCTCATTCGATGCGCCGGTGACCACGAGCTTGACGGGGTCGGTGCGGAAGGCGGGGAAGGCCTCGTTGAACTCGTCCTGGGCCTGGCGGGTCTCCTGCGTGGGTGGCAGGTAGGACTCGTTGATGCCGCCGAAGGTGATGCCGGTGGCGGGGACGGTGATGAGGATGAGCAGGGCGGTGACACCCACGACCATCTTCTTTGCGTTGCGCATCGCCCAGACGGGGATGCGGTACCACACGGTGTCTTCGAGGCGGCGCGCCTTGCGGCTGGTGCGGCGCACCGACCACATGTCGATGCGCTTTCCCAGCATGCCGAACAGCGCGGGCAGCACCGCGACCGAGATGACGGCGGCGAGCACGACCGCGCTGATCGCGCCGTAGGCCACCGACTTCAAAAACGCCTGCGGGAACATGAGCAGGCCGGACAGGGCCACGCCCACCATGAGCGCGGAGAAGAACACGGTCTTGCCCGCTGTTGTGGTGGTTACGGCGACGGCTTCGCGCGTGTCCAGGCCGCGGTCGAGCTCCTCGCGGAAGCGGGAGACCATAAACAGGCCGTAGTCGATGGCCAGGCCCAGGCCCAGCAGGGTGATCACGGACTGGGAGAAGATGTTGACCTGCTGGAACTGCGCCAGGATCGACAGCAGCGACAGGGAACCCAGGATGGACAGGATGCCCACAATCAGTGGCATTGCCGCGGCGATGACGCCGCCGAAGACGAACAACAAGATCAAGGCAACGAAGATGAGGCCGACTTTTTCGGCGCGGGCGATGTCGTCAGCCATGCCGTCGTCAAGCGCATCGGCGACGGCGGTCGCGCCCGCGATCTGCACCTTCGCGTCGCCTGGCAGCTCCATGGCGCGCAGGTCCGCCTCGATCGTGCGGAAATCCTTCAGCGTCTGCTCGCCGTCGCCTTTGAGCCCGATGGCGGCGAAGGCCTGGGTGCCATCCGGACTGATCTGCTGCTGGTTCGGCTTGGCAAAGTAGCTGGTCACGTGATCGATCTGCGAAGGATACTTCTCCTGCAGCGCACCGATCTGCTCGTTCGCGGCGCGCATGACGTCCTCGTCCTGCACCCCGTTCGGCGCAGTGACCAGCACGATCACATCACCCGCATTGTCGCGGCCGAAGGTGTCCTGCTCGATTGCGGCCGCGGCGGTGGAGTCTGCGCCCGGATCCTCCCAGCCCTCCTGTGAGAGGCGCTCGCCCAGCTTTGCACCGAAGAGCACCTGCATGACCAGGATGATCGCGATGACCACCAGCGGGATGATCCGGCGGTAGCGGTATGCCGCGTGGCCCCACTTGTAAAACACTGTGTTGGCTCCCTAGTCCTTGTTGTGCAGCAGCGCGGACAGCGGACGGAAGGGCTGCATCCAGGCGCCGCCCTCGGGCAGCTGGTCCAGGTTGATGCGCGGCAGCGGCTCGCGGAACACACCCGGGATGTCCTCGAGGTCCACAAAATCGATGGTCTCGGACTGCACCGCCCAGGCCGCGTGTTCGTGGAAGCCGAGGACTGTGACCGGGATGCCGGCGTCGGCAAGCTGCTCGATCGGCTCCTGGAAGTTCTGCCCGTCGGCGGAAGCAACGACCACACCGCGCAGCACGCCTTCCTCCTGGCGGCGCTGGATGTGATCGAGCATGTCCTGGTCCACATCCGAGTCCTCGTCCACCTTCGGCTTGGCAAAGACTGCGAAACCGACGTTGCGCAGCGCCTCAACCCAGGGGCGCACGGCGTCCGCGCTGGCGGGGGAGACGTTAGTGAAGACGGTGGCCTCCGGCTCGACTTCGGAGTCGACGGCGGCGGAGCGCTCCTGCGCCAGCTCGATCAGCCAACGGCCGATGGCGTCGAAGCGCGGCCGGTAAGCGGCGGTGGGGCGGCTACCCAGGATGGCACCAAGGCCCATGTCCAGGTTGGGCGCGTCCCACACGAGGAGGTAAGACTCGGGGCCGGCGGGTGCGCCGGGGGTGTACGGGTGCGACTTGTCCTGCAAAACCATGCCTTACTTCTTCTCCCAGAGGTATTCGCGGATCACGTGATCCTTGTTGAGGCCCTTGCCCTCAAACTTAGTAATGACCTGGCGGTCCGTCAGGAGCGGGGCCTCCGCCCACGGCCAGCCCTTGAACTCCAGCATGGGCTCGACATCGACCAGCTCGTCGATCCACTCGGCGTAGTCCGCGTGGTCTGTAGCCACGTGCAGCACCCCACCCGGCTTGAGGCGGGTAGCGATGAGGTTAAGCGTGCCGGACTGGATGATGCGGCGCTTGTGGTGGCGGGCCTTCGGCCAGGGGTCGGGGAAGAAGATGCGCACGCCGTCCAGCGATTCCTCGCCGAACATGCGGGCCAGCACCTCCACACCGTCGCCGCGCACCATGCGCACGTTCTCGATCCCGCCGCGCACAACTGCGCCGAGCAGCTTGGCCAGCCCCGGCTTGTACAGCTCCACGGCGATGATGTTGGTGTCTGCCTCCAGCGGCGCCATCGCTGCGGTGGAGGTGCCGGTACCCGAGCCGATCTCCAGGATTGTGGGGTGGCCGCTGCGGCCGAACCACGCGTCGACGTCGATATGCTCGTCAGTTTCGTTGGTCAGCACCTTGCCCAGGCGCGGCCAGTGCTCGTTGAACAGGGCCTCTTGGTTGTCGGTGAGCGTGCCGCGGCGGAAGGTCACCGAGCCGAGGCGCGGGTAGTCAAGGCCGGTGCCAAAATCGGTTTGCAGCGGCCGCCCGGCGGGCAGCTCGCCAGTCCCCTCGCGGTGAGTTTGAGAAAAATCAGGAGTATTCATTGTCATTATTGTCCACATGACGTGCGCGGATGCAAGTTTGGGCAGTGCTTATCGACACCCCCTTGTCCCCCACCTTTGGGGGTAGCGTGCGGTCATGTCGGGCAGGGATTTCCGTTTGACCCCACGGTTGACCCCCATTTTCCCAGCACCGAGCGCTATTCTTTTGCCGGTTTGGCGCCACCACCTACCCCTGAATGGGGCGATTTGGTGGGTAAAAACGCACGCATTTTTATGGTGTGGATCACACAAGATCGCCGCTTGCCACCTGGGGTGATGTGGAGGGGACTCGAGGCGGGCGTATTTCAGATACTCTGGAAATCCCGAGGATATGTGCGGGGACATACGCGGACGAAAACTATGAAGGAGAGCACATGACCACTGCAGTACAGCGCTTGGAAGGCCCTGCTCCGACTGACAACGAAGAACTTATTGCTTGGGTGAACGAGGCGGTAGAACTCTTCCAGCCCGACAAGGTGGTCTTCGCTGACGGCTCCCAAGAAGAATGGGACCGCCTGGCCGCCGAGCTGGTGGAGAAGGGCACCCTGATCAAGCTCAACGAGGAGAAGCGCCCGAACTCCTTCCTGGCCCGCTCTAACCCGTCTGACGTTGCCCGCGTGGAGTCCCGCACCTTCATTGCCACCGAGGAGGAAGAGGGCGCTGGCCCTACCAACAACTGGATGAAGCCGGCCGCGCTCAAGGAAGAGATGACGGAGCACTTCTCCGGTTCCATGAAGGGCCGCACCATGTACGTGGTGCCCTTCTGCATGGGCCCGATCAGCGACCCGGATCCGAAGCTGGGCGTGCAGCTGACCGACTCCGCTTACGTAGTTATGTCCATGCGCGTGATGACCCGCATGGGCCAGGAAGCTCTGGACAAGATTCAGGGCGATAAGTTCGTCCACTGCCTGCACTCCGTCGGTGCACCGCTGGCCGAAGGTGAAGAGGACGTCGCCTGGCCGTGCAATGACACGAAGTACATCTCCCAGTTCCCCGAGACCAAGGAGATCTGGTCCTACGGTTCCGGCTACGGCGGCAATGCCATCCTGGCCAAGAAGTGCTACGCCCTGCGCATCGCTTCTGTGATGGGGAAGGAAGAAGGCTGGATGGCTGAGCACATGCTCATCCTCAAGCTGAACAGCCCGGAGGGTAAGAGCTACTACATCGCGGGTGCGTTCCCATCGGCTTGTGGCAAGACCAACCTGGCCATGATCACCCCGTCGCTGGAGGGCTGGACTGCGGAGGTCGTCGGCGACGATATTGCGTGGCTGCACCTGAAGGAGGACGGTCTGTACGCCGTCAACCCGGAGAACGGCTTCTTCGGCGTCGCCCCGGGCACGAACTACAAGTCCAACCCGATCGCCATGCGCACCATGGAGCCGGGCAACACCCTGTTCACCAACGTCGCGCTGACCGATGATGGTGACGTGTGGTGGGAGGACATGGACGGCGAGGCGCCGGAGCACCTCATCGACTGGCGCGGCAACGACTGGACCCCGGCGTCCAGCGAAAAGGCTGCACACCCGAACTCCCGTTACTGCGTGGCCATCGAGCAGTGCCCGACTGCAGCCCCCGAGTTCGACGATTGGAAGGGCGTCAAGCTCGACGCGATCCTGTTCGGCGGTCGCCGCCCGGACACCGTCCCGCTTGTCACCCAGGCGCTGAGCTGGGAGCACGGCACCCTGATCGGCGCGATGCTCGCCTCCGGCCAGACCGCAGCGTCCGCTGAGGCCAAGGTTGGCTCCCTGCGTCACGACCCGATGGCGATGCTGCCGTTCATCGGCTACAACGTCGGCGACTACTTCCAGAACTGGCTGGACATGGGTGAGCGCGGCGGCGACCGTCTGCCGTCCATCTTCCTGGTCAACTGGTTCCGCCGCGGTGAAGACGGCCGCTTCCTGTGGCCGGGCTTCGGCGACAACTCCCGCGTGCTGAAGTGGATCGTGGACCGCATCGAGGGCAAGGTCGACGCGGACCAGACCCCGGTGGGCAACACCGCCAAGGTGGAGGACCTGGACCTGACCGGCCTGGATACCCCGGTCGAGGACGTCAAGGAAGCCCTGTACCCGGATCCGGAGCTGTGGGCACACGACGTGGAGGATGCCCGCGAGTACCTCGAGGGCCTCGGCTCCCGCGTGCCGAAGGAACTCTTCGACCAGCTCGACCAGCTCTCCGAGCGCGTGAAGGCAGCACGCTCCTAACCAGCTGATGCGAAAGGCCCGCCAGGTGGCGGGCCTTTTGTTATGCGAGTTTCGCGGCGGGTGTTGCGAGGCCGACCCTATTTATGGTGATTTCTGCGTAGTTGAGCCGCGTTGCGACCTGCCGGTTGGTGTATCCGTTCAGAGCTTCGCGTTGCGATCGTCACGTTGCTGTTAGCAGCAGGAGAGTAGCCCACCTTCATCTGCTGCGTAATCGAGTGTCGCACATGGATAGTTTGCTCAATGTTGACGTGCTCGATGTGATTGGTGACGCTTTTTCGCTGGTTGGGAGCATAGACCCAGTTCTCGAGCAGTGGCTCACGGGCACGAGACCGTCAAGAAAATTTACTCGACCCGGCCCCAGTAGAAAAAGAGGAAAGGCCTACAGGCGAAAATTGTCCTGTAGACCTTTCCTCACTCATAGCGAGGGACCTTGTCCTCACTTTCTTGACCTCCAACTTACCCGTGGAAAGGTTCAACGCAAGTTACCCAAGGATCAAACATCGCTCTGGTAGACGGTGTGTGCGGCCTAAAGAGTCGACTGCTAAGAAACACACGTGATCGTGGTGTATCGCCGCGTCGTGCTGGCAGATCCCACAAGTTCGGAAGTGAAGACGGACTGCCGTGTCACGATGCTCCTTGTACGTCGTTACTGCTCGACGCTATTGCACAGTGATTCTGACAACTTGTGGTGCTTCGAAGCTCTTTACTATCGCGTGGCCTTCCAACTGCCTCTTACCGGAGGAAAGGGCAACGGCGTTAGAACAGGACGCGTCAATGCGTTCTTCGCCTGGCTTGAGCTCCCAGTAGTAGACGGAATTCTTGTCGGTGTAGTGCACTTTTTCCTGGCGCAGGCCTCCAAGTTGGCATACACCTGCAGACTTTCCATCTACCGTGACGACCTGGATTACAGACTTCTCGCCGCGGGGCTCTACGGTCGGTGCCTTCGAGGAAGATCCCCCAACCTCGATAGCTGTCACAATGTAAACCAGCGCAATCACGCTGGCCAGAAGCGCTCCGACAGTTTGCGGGGTGAAAGGCAATTGCTTCATGGCGGCTTGAACTTGGGATGGGAGTTGCATTGCTGTCCTTCTCCTTAGAGGGATCATCGAAACGTGCTACTACTGTCGGCGGCACCTAGGTGATTATCCATCAAACGCCAGGCGAAAGTACAGGATATCCCGGGATCTATATACCTTCGTATACGAACGATGGCGATCCTACCCCCGCAGCACCAGCACCAGGTTCGATACCGCGAACTCTCGGAGTACGGGCACGCGCGTGAGCCACCAGGCCCAATGTGGGTGGTAACGCGGAAAGGCGAAGCAGAGTCTGCCGGTCGATTCCGCCCACTCGAGCCCTTCGCGGGCCGAGACCGCGAACAGGGAGGTCCCCCACACGTTCTTGGGCGGCTTCCCGTGTTTGCGCTCGTAGCGGCGGCGTGCGAACTCGCCGCCGATGTAGTGCTCCCACAGCCCGGTCTCGTGGCCGCCGAAGGGGCCCAGCCACACGGTGTAAGACAGCACGACCAGCCCGCCGGGTTTTACCACGCGCAGCATCTCCTCGCCCATGGCGCGCCAGTTGGGGATGTGTTCGGCCACGTTGGAGGAGTAGACGAGGTCGAAGGAGCCATCGGCAAAAGGTAAGTGTGTCCCGTCCCCGCGCACCGCGCCGTAGCCGGAAAGCCCCGCGGCAGACAGTTCGGAGACGTCTGGCTCCATGCCGACGTAGAAGGTGTCCGAAAAGGCGTCGGCGAAGTAGCCGGGCCCGCCGCCGACGTCCAACACAGCACGGCCGGTGAGGCCGGAAGGGCTGGAGGAGGTGGTGTCCTGCCACAGGGCGTCGAGAAGTGAGCGGGTGTCGCGCGCCAAGCCGGAGTAGAACACGGCGGGGCGGAACTGCTCGTAGGCAAACGAGCGCAGAAGGCGCAGCGAACGTGCCAGGGTGGCGAGGCGGCGGGTACGGTACATAGCAATGAAGATACTGCTGATGTGCTGGCGCGACTCCACCCACCCGCAGGGTGGCGGCAGCGAACGCTACCTGGAACGCGTTGGCGAGTACCTCGCGTCGCAGGGCCACGAGGTCATTTTCCGCACCTCGAGTCACACCGATGCGCCGCGGCGCAGCACTCGTGGTGGCATCCGCTTCGAGCGCGCCGGCGGCAAATACGGCGTGTACGTGCTGGCGCCGCTGTCCATCTGGCGGAACCGGCCGGACGTGATCGTGGATACGCAGAACGGGATTCCGTTTTTCGCGCGCCTGTTTACTCGCCGGCCGGTCGTGCTGCTTACGCACCACTGCCATAAGGATCAGTGGCCGGTGGCGGGCCCGATTATCGGGCGGTTGGGCTGGTTTTTGGAGTCCAAGGTCGCGCCGCGGGTGTATCGGGGCGCGCGGTACGTGACGGTGGGGGAGGCGTCGAGAAGCGATCTGGTTGCGCTCGGCGTGGACGCGGGCGACATCGCGATCGTGGAAAACGGCGTGGACCCTATCCCGGACGCGCTGCCCGTGGTGCCAGACGACGGGAAGGTGCACGTGGTGACCCTGTCGCGGCTGGTGCCGCACAAGCGCATCGAGCACGCGATCGATGCGATCGCTGGGCGCAAGGATGTGGTGTTAGACATCATCGGCTCCGGCTGGTGGGAGGACCGCTTGCGCGAATACGCGGCGGACCGGGCCGAGATCCGCTTCCATGGGCACGTCAACGACGCCTACAAGCACGCCCTGCTCTCACGTGCCGCACTCCACCTCATGCCGAGCGCGAAGGAGGGGTGGGGCATCGCGGTCGTGGAGGCTGCGGCGCACGGCGTGCCGACTATCGGTTACCGCAGCGCCGGCGGCGTCAATGACTCCATCATTGACGGGGACACCGGCGTGCTCGTGGACACGAAGGCGCAGTTCAGCCAGGTGGTGGAGCGCCTGCTTGCCGACGCCAACCTACGCCACCGGCTCGGCGCGGCCGCCAAAGCGCGCGCGGGCGAGTACTCCTGGGAGGCGACCGGAGCGAAGTTCGCCGCGGTGCTGGATAACGTGGTGGGGCGCTAGCGCAGCTCGGTGGACCAGTTCAGCTGCTGGATCTTCGTGTCCAGCTGGCGGTACTCCTTGGAGGCGGCGTCTGCCATCTTGCGCAGCGCGGCCGCATCCACGGTGGGCACGTAGCGCACCTCGGAACGCGAGTAGCGGTCCATCCGCGCCGTCGCCGAGTCCGCGACCGCGGAGTAGAAGCGGCCGGCGCGGACCAGCGCGTCGCGGCGCGCAATCGCGTCGGTCAGCGTGGCGTCGCCCTCGAAGGGGGTCACCGAGTTGGTGTGGTTGATGCGGCGCACCAACACCTCAATCTGCTCCAGCACGTGCGCTGCCTCTTTGAGCAGCTCGGCTGGGTCCTCGGCGGGCTCGTCGCCCTCCTGCACGCGCGCCTGCTCGACCAGGCGGGAGCGCAGCTCGTCTAGGCGGTGCTGCGCCTCGGCGCGTTGTGCGAGTGCTTCTGCAAGCAACATGGTGGCCCCTTTCCTCCTGCTAAAAGGTATGCGTCCCCGTATCCCAACCCTCACGGGCCCCAGGGGCGGGCGCGCCTTCCAACACTTCGGTGATACTCAATTATGTGTGCGTTCCCTTCTCGGGAGTGCGCGTGTACTCGATGCAGGCCGGGTGCGTTGTACAGGGGTAGCCCGTCGGCGAAGGGCCTGATCAGAGTCGCCAGCCATTGCCCGGACTGGCGCGGGTGAGTGTTCGCTAAGACGCACGCCGCGGGTCCCGGGAATGCCCGCTACCGACAGCATGATGGGCACAAGCATAACAAAACCGCGGCCGCCGCTTCATGGGAAGCAACGGCCGCGGGGGTAAAAAACTTAGGCTGCGGTGGCCGGCCACAGATTGCCGGAGCGCAGGCGCGCGCTCATCTCTGCCTCTACCAGGACCGGAATGAAGTGGTCCAGGGTGGCGCTACGGCGGTGGGCCCTGAGGACCGAGTCAAAGGCGTCGCCGATCTCATCGGCGGGGAACTCGCCAGACCACTCGGCGATCAGGTCCTCGCGGATATTGCGCAGTGCGCGCTCGCGGATGATGGAAAAGTCAATGTTGTTGATGTCCTGCATGATGTGCTCCTTTGTTCGAGGTAGTTCCCCCGGACTACCGGGTATGTAACCTTTTGTTCATCTGAAGTTAACTTTAGCCATGGCGTGCGGATAGTGCAAGGGTTTCAATGATTGGACTTTGTCATTAATTGGTACACGCCCACTAATGGCGCTAATAGTGCAGGTAAAGAGGTTTTTTGCCACGGCCGAATTTTATGAATAAAAATAGAAGTGAGTGTTGTTACGCTTGTGGTATGACGAAGCTCGAACGTTACCGCAGGGTAAACGGCGTCCCTTTGGCCGTTCTGATAGTGGCCACGGTGCTGGTGGTGCCCCTCGTAGGTGGATTTCGCCCCGATCCGTTCAGCTGGATTCTGCTGGCCTGCTTCGCCGGGTACGCCTTCTTCTACGCGCGGATCACCCTGCACGTGTGTGTGGACGACGCTGCTCTGCACCTACGCCTCGCAGGGCGCGAAACCGCAATCCCGCTTGCGCGCGTCACCGACGTTGAAGCGGCAGGTCCGCAACCGAGCGTGTGGTTGTGGATGTTCTTCCCACCGCACGTAAGCGGCCCACGGGAGGTCGACGGCGCTGAGTGCTACTCCGTTGGCGGCCCGACAGTACGGATTAATACCCTAGACGGCGACTACGCCGTGTCCGTGCCTGATCCCGAGACCTTCGCCGCCGAACTCCGCGAGCGCCTGAACGCAGCGAGCGCGTAGCCCAGCGCAGCTAAGTAACCGGCGAAAAGCACTAGGCCCGCCGGCGGAAGGCCGCGCGCGGGAGCGCCTGTGTCCAGCACCCGCCCGTCCGGGTAGACCACGAGTCCGATCTCCAGCTTTCGCAGCCGCGCTGTATCCACCGGCTTCTGCTCCACGGCCTCGCGCGCCGCGAGCCACCGGGGAGAGGGCGGGTCGACGAGTACGCCGTCGACAAGCAAGGCCCCGGACTCCACGACATTCATCCGCTTCGGTGCCGGATCCACCGTCGGCTCGCCGCGCACGAGCGTAAGCGGGGCGCGCTCGGCGAAGTAGACGTCCCGGCCCGCGTGCGCGACCACTGGTGCGTCCACCGCGACCGGCCGCAGCTTCTCGACGACCACCGTACCGTCCGGCACCTGCAACAGTGCACACGCGAGCGCGGCCGCGGCGCGACGCGGAGTAAGCGCCCCCGCCGCCGCGACGAAGGCCGGGATGGCAAGGATGAGCCACTTCTGCGCGTCGCGGATAAGCCCGCCGCCGGGTACGTGTGTGACCAGAGGTTCGGTAATACCCGCCCAGGACGCGAGCGCGACCGCAAAACCCACCCCGGCCAAGGTGAGCCAGCGCCGCGGGACCGAGCGCCAGCCCAGTGCGAGCAGGAAAAACAGCGGGATGCCGAACAGCGCAAAGCCCGCCGCGCGCGAGCCCGGGACCGCCGCGGAGTTCCAAATACCGCCCAGGCCCATGAGCGCCCCAAGCGTGCCCACGTACTGCTCTGCCCGCGGCGCGAACGCGGCGGCGCTTTCGGCCGTGGCGGTCCCACCCCCGGTGGCGAGCACACCCGCCACCACCCACGGGGCGCAGGCGAGCACAGCGACGACCACGCCTGCCCGGTTGCGCACGAAGCAGGCCGCGGCGAGTGCGCCAGTCGGCGTCAGCGAGGCCGCCCATTGTGCCAGCGGGCTGGCCCTCCCGCCGAGCGCGACCAGGGGCACAAGCCACGCGGCCACGGCGAGTGACCACTGGCCCTGCAGGAAGCGCTCGATAACGAAGGGGTTCCACACCGCCACCGTCATCGCCGCCGCCTTGCCCAGTGGGTGGGTGCCCAGCCGGGCGCCGGCAAACGCGGCAGTACAAGCCGCGCCAATGATGAGGACGCGGACAAAGAAAACAGGGAACGGGATCAGCCCTAGCAGCGCGTCCTGGGGCACGTTGCGTGCGGGCAGATCGCCGAAACCGAGGGAGGCGCGGGTGAGCGCCATGTCTGGCAGCACCATCATGTCTCGCAGTGCGAACGCTTCGCCCGGCAGGAAAAACGGCCAGGTCAGGCCGATCACCAGGAGGGTGCCGTAGGCAGGCAGCAGGTATTTAGTTGCGCCGCGCAAGGAGCACCAACGCCCAAATAAGGGCAACCACCGCGATCAGCCGGGTCACCAGCGCCATGATCTGTAAGGCCCGCAGCCAGGCGACCTTCCCGCGGGTGGTATCGACCGCGTCCGCTTTGGAGTCCTCGCTGAGTGTCCAGACGCCGGAGGAAAGGGACCACGATTCGTCGACAAGCATGCCGGTGCGCCGCTCGACATTGATGGTGCGCTGGGCGTCGTCGGGAAGCGTGGCGCGATACTGGTAGGTCTCCAGCCCGCCGACCGAGCCCGGGCCGAGGTAATCCAGCGGCACCGTGGTCTGCGAGCGCGGGTCGAAGTACGGGTAGGAGCGGCGCTCCGGGCGGTACGGCAGGTACACGCCGACGCCGTGGCGATCCTTTTCCGGAAACGCGGTGGTCGGGTTGATGCGGAAGGAATCGGTGTACGCCTCGGGGCCGTCCTGTTCGGTGGTCAGCGTGTAGACGTCCTTGTCCTTGCCGGTGTCGGGGTCCTGCTCAGTGGATTTCTCCAACGTGGTCGTGCGCGTGAACTGCTCGCCCCCGGGACGATCGAAGCGCATGGACTGCGTGCCTATCTCGAGCGGGCGCTGGAAGGCGATGACGATGGGGGAAGCGAGGTTGCACGCCAGCGCGACGACCACGATGCCGGCGGCCCACGCCAGCTTGCGCTTCTTTACAATGTCCACATCGAACAGCTCACCGAAACCCACACCAGAAACTCTAACCTACTGCCAGAACTCGAGGGTCTGCGCGGCGTCGCCGCCCTCGGGATCCTTACCACGCACGTCGCCTTCCAGACCGCGAACGACTCGTCGCTGCTCGCGCGCTTCGACTACTTCGTCGCCGTCTTCTACGCGCTCTCCGCGTTCGTGCTCGCCCGCCGCGGGCCGCGCCCCGGCTACTTCGCGCGCCGGGTTGCCCGCATCGTGCCCGCGTACGTGGTGTGCGTGGCGGTCGTGCTGCTCGCGCTGCCCGCGCTGAGTGGGGTGAGCGCTGCTCAAGCGGTGGCCAACCTGCTCATGGTGCAGATCTACGTGCCAGACGGCCTCATCGCCGGGCTGACCCAGCTGTGGTCGCTGTGCGTGGAGGTGGCGTTCTACCTGGTCCTGCCGCTCTACCTGGCTCGAAGCGGACGGGCGCGGTGGTTGGTGCTCGTCGCCAGCGTGGCGGTCGGCCTGGTGTGGCCGTGGGCCATCGCACCGTTTTCCGACCCCGAGGTAGTCAACCTGCAGATCTGGCCGCCGTCCTATACCCCCTGGTTCGCCGTCGGGCTCGCGTGCGCTGAGCTCGAGCGCGCCGGCGTGCGCTACCGGGGGCCGCGCTGGCCTTTCCCGCTGCTCGCCATGCCAGTGGCGTGGCTCGCCGGCGTCGCCGGCCCGGAGGGGCTTACCCACCCCACCCCGACCGAGTTCAACGTGCGCGTCCTGCTCGGCACACTTTTTGCCGCCCTGTTCGTCGTGCCGTACGCGCTCGGGCCCCGCGAGCACGGCACGCTCTTATCATCGCGGCCCGCGCTCCTGGCCGGGCGCTGGTCCTACTCCGTGTTCCTGTGGCACATGGCGGTACTCGACCTGGTCTTCCCCGTGCTCGGGGTGCCCGTCTTCGGCGGCAACTTCGCGCTAGTCTTCATCGTGACTGCTGCGACGAGCCTGGTCGTGGGCTACATCTCCTACGAGTTGGTGGAGGTCCCCGGCGCGCGACTAGTGCGCGCAGTGCTGTCGCGGCGCGATGTATCCCGGTCCGGCCACGCCAGGCACGCCACCGCGAAGCAACCGGCGAGCGGGAGCAGCGTGGAGCCCGCATAGCTTGCCGACGGCCACGGGGCCCGCGCCAGCACCAGCCCTGAAACCACCAGCGCGCCCGAGGACAACCAGCTGGCAGGCAGGAGCGTGAAGCGCCGGATCGCCCACGCACTTGCGGCGGCGATCAGTCCGGTGACAGGGCCCGCGGCGATGGCGGCGAGCAGTGGTGCGGCACGGTCAAGGCGGGGAAGCTCCTGGGGCACGAGGAGCTCATCATCCCGCCGTCGCGACACGACGATCAGGCAGGCAAGCGCGACCAGCGCGGAAAACGCACCGCCGGCGAGCAGCGAGTTCCGGTACGCCGCCTCGCCGGCGAAGTGCATGCGGAACTCGCCGGATGCTCCGGCGGGGAGGGTGAAGGCCTGGGCGGAGGCGTCGATAAGCGAGGGCTCGAGTTCCGTCCCGCCGACGGTTGCGCGCAGCCCGGAGTTGAACGCGCGGGTGGTGATGATGGTGCGCGGGTGGTCGGCGGGCGCGATCGTGGCGGGCAGCGTTTCCCACGCGGCGGTGGGCACGCGCGCGCGGGAAAGCGTGATCGTCTCGCGGCGGGTGAACAGTTCGTGCGTGCCCGCGGGCAGTTCTACCTCGCCGGCCGTGTGGCGCACACCGTCGATGGTGGCGGGCGCGCTCAGGTGCCAGGTAGCGTCGGCGGCGGTGGTGAAGCGGCGCTGGATGACCTGCGTCTCGGGGAAGTGGCGCTGGAAGAAATACGTATCGGCGGTGCCCTCGACCTCCACGATGCGGGATAGGCCCGCGTCCACCTCGGCGATGCCGACGCGCTCGGTCAACTCGATCCGCGTGGTGCCCGGGGCGCGAATGGTGCGCGGCTCGCCCGCGACGAGGGTGACGCGGCGCTCTGGCCCGCCGGACAGTGTGACGACGGTATCCCGCGTCGCAGTAATCGTGAGCCGCTCAGCCACGGGCGGGACCTCGATCCAAGGGCCGCGATCGCCCGGCGCGGGCCACCACGCGGTCTCGGCAAGCCCGTCGAACGCGCTGGTCAGCGACGCGCCGGACACCGCCTGTCTCTTATACACATCTCCGAGCCCACGAGACCTCTCTACATCT
>OJLY01000142.1_pt1 | contig 57334 bp, 56 predicted proteins | sample 1597031 | NCBI WGS metagenome assembly OJLY01 (sample SAMEA3904673, study PRJEB24821) | metagenome | biome: Builtin; feature: hospital; material: surface | place: USA | collected 2013-06-03
AGCGCGGCGACATCATCCTGTTTATCGACGAGATCCACACCCTCGTCGGCGCCGGCGCTGCCGAAGGCGCCATCGACGCTGCTTCGCTGCTCAAGCCGAAGCTGGCACGCGGCGAACTCCAGACCATCGGCGCGACGACGCTCGACGAGTACCGCAAGCACATTGAGAAGGACGCCGCCCTCGAGCGCCGCTTCCAGCCCGTCCAGGTCGACGAGCCCTCCGTCGAGGACACCGTCACCATCCTGCGTGGCCTGCGCGACCGCTACGAGGCACACCACCGCGTCTCCTACACCGACGACGCCCTCAAGGCCGCCGCCACCCTCGCGGACCGCTACATCAACGACCGCTTCCTGCCGGACAAGGCCGTCGACCTCCTCGACGAGGCCGGTGCCCGCATGCGCATCAAGCGCATGACCGCGCCTTCCGAGCTGCGCGAAGTCGACGATCGCATCGCCGACGTCCGTCGCGAGAAGGAAGCCGCTATCGACGCCCAGGACTTCGAGAAGGCAGCGGGCCTGCGCGACACCGAACGCAAGCTCGGCGAGGAGCGCAAGGAAAAGGAAAAGAAGTGGCGCTCCGACGACCTCGAGGAAATCGCCGAGGTTGGCGAAGGCCAGATCGCCGACGTGCTCGCGCACTGGACCGGCATCCCAGTCTTCAAACTCACCGAGTCCGAGTCCTCGCGCCTGCTCAACATGGAGTCCGAGCTGCACAAGCGCATCATCGGCCAGGACGAAGCCGTCCGCGCGCTGTCGCGCTCCATCCGACGCACCCGCGCCGGCCTCAAGGACCCGAAGCGTCCATCCGGCTCCTTCATCTTCGCCGGCCCATCCGGCGTTGGTAAGACGGAGCTGTCCAAGGCACTTGCCGAGTTCCTCTTCGGCGACGAGGACTCCCTCATCCAGGTCGACATGGGCGAGTTCCACGACCGCTTCACCGCTTCCCGCCTCTTTGGTGCCCCTCCGGGATACGTCGGCTACGAGGAGGGTGGCCAGCTTACCGAGAAGGTCCGCCGCAAGCCGTTCTCCGTGGTGCTCTTCGACGAGATCGAGAAGGCGCACAAGGAGATCTACAACACGCTGCTCCAGGTGCTCGAGGAAGGCCACGTCACTGACGGCCAGGGCCGCATGGTGGACTTCAAGAACACCGTGCTCATCTTCACCTCCAACCTGGGTACCGGCGACATCTCCAAGCCAGTCGGCCTCGGCTTCACCGGCAACACCGCCACCGACGCCGACGCCCAGTACGAGCGCATGAAGAACAAGGTCCACGACGAGCTGAAGAAGCACTTCCGTCCAGAGTTCCTCAACCGCATCGACGAAATCGTGGTCTTCCGCCAGCTGACCCAGGAAGAAATCGTACAGATGGTGGACCTGCTCATCAGCCGCGTGGACACCAACCTGGCCGCGCAGGACATGGGCATCGAGCTCACCGAGAAGGCCAAGAACCTCCTGGCCATCCGCGGCTTCGACCCAGTGCTCGGTGCGCGCCCGCTGCGTCGCACCATCCAGCGCGAGATCGAGGACCTGCTTTCGGAGAAGATCCTGTTCGGCGAGATCGGCGCTGGCGAGATCATTACCGTCGACGTCGAAGGCTGGGACGGAGACATCGAAGCTGCCCGCAACACCCGCGGCAAGGCAGCGCCGGACGCGACCTTCACGTTCACCCCGCGCCCACGCCCGCTGCCAGCGGAGACGTTCGGCGAGGACGCCGCGTCCGAGGAGCCTGAAGAGAAGGCCGTGCGTGACATCGCCCCTTCCGATGGCACCCCGGAGACCGAGGCCTCCCAGTTCCCGGACGAGCGCGCAGAGTCTGGTCCTGAGCCTGACTCCGACTCCGATTCCGACGGTCGGGGACCTGAACCGGTCTAATCAGTAGGTTGGAAAGCCGCACCCTGGTGGTGCGGCTTTCTTTTTGTCTTGGTGGGGTGGGTATTGGTGCCAATAGACGCACCCATATACGTCTAGCACGTTTCTGACCTGCAAGAATGGAGGCCGTGGATTTTAGAATTGCGTCCTTTGGCACTCAGCGCATCCAAAGATGCACCAAATTCCCTCGCGCGGTGGCAGCGACCTGGGGAAACGCAAAAACGCGCTCCCAAATCAGCGAATTTGGTGCGCCCGCACCAAAGCCGGGTTCGGCAGGCCGGAGCCAACGAGCCAGGTGCCTAAACCTACAGCGCTGAGTACAGCGAAGATGCCGAAGAGGATGGCGTCGGCGACTGGTCCGGTGTACTGGTAGTTCGAGGCGGTGTTGATGGAGGTGTTGTCGGGGATGTTGCAGTTCGGGGTGAAGGCTGGCGCGTGTGGGTCGAAGCGCTCGTCGAGCCAGGTGATCACGTGGGCGGTCTCGAGGACGATTGGCAGGGCGTGGCCGGCACCGGCGAAGTTTGCGAATGGGGTGGTGGAGGACCCTGAGTCAAGTGGCGTGGATCGGGTGCCGGGGATTGCGACGCTGCGGTACTCCACGGGTGAGCCGAGCGCGCAGTAGTCGCGGGCGAGTTGGACGGCTTGTGGGGCGGGGACCATGTCGTCGTCGGGGTTGGTGAGCACGAGTGTTGGGACTTTGGTGGGGACGCGGCCGAGCTTGTTCTGGTCGAGGCGGGCTCGCAGGACGGGGTTGTCGTGGGCGAGTTCGGCCAGGTTGACGCCACGTTTCGTGTAGGCCTTGAATTCCTTGGGGGCGATTCGGACGGCGTCGAGGATGCACGCCTTGGATAGGGCGTCGAGGGTGCGCACGCCTTCCGCGTTGAGTTCGGCGTAGAGGGCTTCGCGGAAGTCGGGGTAGGTGGAGGAGTAGGAGACGGCGGCGAAACCGGCGACTGGGGTGATCAGAGTCCCGCGGGACTGTTCGAGTACGGCCAGTGGGTCGGCGGGTGGGGCGCCGACGAAGGCGGCGACCACGTTGAGTTCGGGGGCGTAGTCGGCGACGAGTTCGGCTGCTGCGGCGGAGGCGCCGCCGCCTTGGGAGTAGCCCCAGAACGCGACTTTTTCGCCGTCGTGTGCGGCGTAGCGGGCGGCGTCGATGACGGCGTGTCCCTGGTCGACGCGGTTGAGATACGTGTGCGTACCTGGGGTGCCGAGGCCGACGTAGTCGGTGACGATGACGCGGTAGCCGGCGTCGAGAAGCATGTGGGCCATGGGGCGCTCGTAGTCGACGCTGAAGGAGGTCCCTGAGTCGGAGGAGATCAGCGAGGTGTTCTTGCTGGGTGCGCAGTGGTCGGCCATACCGCGGGTGCCGGGCGCGATCACGACGAGCCCCTTCGCGTTGTCCCTGTCGTAGAGGGTGGCGGTGACTGGCGCGCGCGTGCCGGACTCAGTGGTGGTTTCGTAGCGCACGACTTTCGGCGCGGGGCGGAAGGCGGATTTGATGGCGGAGGAGCCCACCTCCGCCACGGAGCTCAGCGGGTCGAGCGAGCTAGCGGCGGCGGAGGGGGCAAGTGGGGCGGCGAGTGCGAGGGCGCACGCGGCGGAGATCACAGGACGATGAACCATGGTGAAAGATACTAATCGACGCCACTTCGCAGCACACAGCGCTTAGGGCAGCAGCATGAGGCTCACGGCCATGATCGCCATGCCGCCCATGACGCCGTAGACGCTGTAGTGGTGGTGCCCGGTGGCGATCGCATTCGGCAGCAACTTGTCGAAGCTGATGAACACCATGATTCCGGCGATCACCGCGAAGGAGTATCCCATCGTGGTCGGCCCCATAAACGGCGCGAGGATGAGGTACCCGACGAGCGCTCCGAGCGGTTCCGCAAGCCCTGAGAGGGTGGCCCACCCGGCGGCCCACCAGCGTCGGCCGGTGGCTTCGCGCAGCGGGACTGCCACGGCGACGCCTTCTGGGATGTTGTGCAGCGCGATGGCGACGGCGATGGGGATGGCCAGGTACGGGTCGGCGAGCGCGGACATGAAAGTGGCGAAGCCTTCGGGGAAGTTGTGCAGCGCAATCGCCACGCCGGTGATGACGCCTGCACGCCGCATGGCTTGGGCGCGTTTGTCCTCGTCGCCCTGGATGCTTTCGTGCGGGTTGATGTCGTGCGGCACCAGCTTGTCGATCACCGCGATCAGCGCCACCCCGCCGAAGAACCCGAGGATCGCGCGGCCCTGGTCGAGCGACTCGATACCTGCGGGAAGGAGTTCCGCAAGCGAGATGTAGACCATCACACCCGCGGAGAACCCCAGGCTGCCAGCCAAGAACCTGTCACTAATGTTGGATTTGAGCGCAACAACAATTCCGCCGATGCCAGTGGAGATGCCGGCTAGCAGGGTCATCGCGAAGGCGACCAAAACGCTCGAACTCATGCGGACAGTCTATGTGTAGTCTGAGCGCATGGGAATTTATTATCGCAAGAAGCACAAGGTGAGTAAGAACTCGTGGCTGAACTTCTCCAAGTCTGGTGCTTCGGCTTCCACGAAGGTCGGCCCTGTCACGTTCAACTCGCGCGGCGGCGTGTGGGTGAAGCTGCCCGGTGGGTTTAATTACCGCGGTAGGTGGAAGTAGCCGGCGTCGTCTTGGACGGCGAGGCCGTCCTCAAGGAGTGAAAATAGGGCGCGGGAGCGTTGCGCTGCATCGGGCCACACCACGTCGATGTCGCGTTGTGGCACGGGTGCGGACGCGCCGCGCAACACCCGCATGATCTTGCCGCGCACCTGCCGGTCGGTGCCGGCGAAGCGCTGTGTCTTCTTCTTGCGCTGCTCCTCCGGGTTCGGCTCTGGCTTGCCCGCTGCCACCCACGCGCAGCGGCTGACCGGGCACGCCCCGCAGTCCGGGTTTGTGGCGGTGCACACGAGGGCGCCGAGCTCCATCAGGCCGACCGAAAAGGTCGGGCCGTCCCACTCCAAATCGTCGGCGGGCAGCAGCGCCGCCACCTCCTGGAGCTCCGCGTTGCGCGGGTGCGCTACGGGCCTACCACGCTCGGCGCGCGCGACCACCCGGCGCACGTTCGTGTCCACCACCGGCACGTTTTCCCCGTACGCGAAGCAGGCCACGGCGCGGGCCGTGTAATCGCCGATGCCGGGCAGCGCCAGCAGCTCCTCCACGCTGCGGGGGACGTGGCCGTCATGAAGCTCAGTGATCACTCGCGCGCACTCCAGCAGACGCAGCGCGCGGCGCGGGTAGCCGAGGCTGCCCCAGGCGCGCAACACCTCGTCGGCGCCGGCGGCTGCGAAGGCCTCCGGGGTGGGCCAGCGCCGCATCCACTCCTCCCAGATGGGGGCGACGCGCGCCACCTGTGTCTGGTGGCTCATCACCTCGCTGAGTAGCACGCCCCACGCGCTTGTGCCTGGTGCGCGCCACGGAAGCTCACGCGCGTTGGCGCGGTACCACGGGTTAATCTCGGCGGGTTGGAGGTTTGTTCGAATTTTGGCCATATCCTCAGTCATCTCTGCCAAAATATAGCCTATGAGTACAGAAAAGACGCCTCGTGAGGTGTGGGAACTCCTCAGGGCAGGAAATGAACGATTCGTTGCAAGCCAGGAGACGCACCCGCACCGCGACCCCACGTGGCGCGAACAGCTCCGAGACGGCCAGAACCCGATCGCCGCCGTCGTCGCTTGCTCGGATTCGCGTGTCCCAGTTGAGCTGCTTTTCGACGTCGGCTTCGGCGACATTTTCGTCATCCGCACAGCGGGCGGTTGCGTCGACGCCGCGGTGTCCGCCTCCGTCGAGTACGCGGTGGAAGGGCTGAATGTGCCGCTGGTGATGTTCCTGTCGCACGAGTCCTGCGGCGCAGTCGGTACGGCGCTCAACGCGGTGGAGACCGAGGAAGTCCCGGACGGGTTGGTGCGCGTGTTCGTGGAGAAGATCGTGCCGTCGGTGCTTCAGTCGCCCACGCGTGACCCGAAGGATGTTGAGGTCACCCACGCGAACTTGAGCGCGCAGCACCTCATTGAGCGCGTGCCGGTGCTCGCGGAGCGTTTGGCGAACGGCACTGTCGGCGTAGTTGCGGCACGCTACCAACTTGCCGATGGCCAGGTTCACCCGACCATGGAAAACTTCGGTATAGAGTAAGGGGCATGACTAACCAGCATCCGCTTCCTCCCGAGATCTACCGGCGCCGCCGCGTTGCGGCGCTCGTTGCGTTGTTGGTGCTCGTGGTGTTCCTGGTGTGGGGGTTGAGCGCTATGGCGCGCTCAGGCGGCGGCGACGCCGACGTATCGACGTCCACTTCGCCCACCACCACGCCTGTCACGGAGCCGACGGTGCCGGAACCGGGTGCCGCGACGCCGAGTGAGTCCGAAACTGCAAAGGAAAGCGCATCCGGTGAGCCGACCGAGCCGACCTCGTCAGCAGAGCACACGCAGGCTGCCCCATCAGGCACATGTGAGCTGAAGGATTTGCGTGTGGTGGCGTCGACAAACCAGCCGTCGTACGCGGTAGGGGAGCAGCCGGTGTTCTACATGGAAGTGCAGAACCCGACGGACGCGGACTGCGTCATCGACCTGGACACCAACATCATGCGTTTTGAAGTCTACGACATGGCTACCAACAACCGCGTGTGGTCCGACGTCGACTGCTTTGACCCTGTCTTTGCTGGTCAGGAGACGTTCCCGCGTGACTCGAAGCGTGGCTTTGAAGCCCGCTGGTCGGGTACCAGCTCGCAGCCGAACGTGTGCACCGACCGCCAGCCAGTACCAGCTGGGTCGTACTACCTTCACACCGTGATCGGCGACAACGCCTCCGACGCGGTCCCGTTCAACCTGACTTAGCTGAGGCGGCGCAACCCCTCGTAGATGTGGCGCGCCCACAGGCTGGTCACGTGGTCTGCGGAGCTCAAGTCTTCCGGCTGCGCCTCCAAAATGGCGGGCAGCGTGCCGAAGACGGCCACGATCTGATCCATCAAGAACTTCTGCACGCGAGGCACGCGCGCAAGCGCCCGGTAGCCACGCGGGATCAGCGCTTGCACGAGGTTCTCCTCGTTCGCGGGCAGCCCCAGCTGGCGCGCCAGCGCGGTCGTGTTCAGCAGCTCCGAATCCGGCAGAGTGTCCAAGGCCTCGAGGGCCTGGTGGACCTGCTCGTCCGTGGGCACGGTGGTCGTCGCGATGTAGTCGCGCACCAGCATCTCAACGTCGTGGGCGTTGTTGCCCTCCAGCTCGGAAAGCTGCAGGCTGAGCTGGCGGGCGTCGACACCCAACTCCACAATGCTCAGCTCCAGATCGGTGACGGCGCGCTCGAGCATCAGCTGGCGCTGCAGCACGTTGAGCACGTCGGCGACGGTGGCATAGTTGTTCATCTCTGCCACGAACAGGCGGTGGTTCGACATGTCGAGGCGCTGGCGATAGCGCTCCACCGTGGACAGTGCCTGGTTCGCCCGGCCCATCAGGACCGCCGGCTCCTCCAAGCGGTGGCGACGCCCACCCGCGTACACCGTCACCGTATTCATCGACGCCGACACCGAGATCACCGGCCTGCCGGTCTGCAGCGCGGTGCGTTCCGCGGAGCGGTGGCGGGTGCCGGACTCACTGGTGGGGAAGTGCGGGCTGGGCACGAGCTGCACGTTGGCGTGGGTGATGCGGGAACCGTCGGCGGATAAAACGACGGCGCCGTCCATCTTGCACAGCTCGCGCAGCAGCGGTGGCTGGAAGGCGACGTCGAAGGCGATGCCGCCGTCGCAAATCTCGACGACCTCCGGCCCGTCGCCGAGGACGATGAGGCCACCGGTGTGGCCACGTTGGATTCGCTCGAGGCCGTCGCGAAGTGCGGTGCCGGGGGCGAGGCGCTCGAGGGCGGCGCGCATCGTGTCATCACTCATGCTGTGCAAGTGTAGCGATAGCCTGGCCAACCGTGGCCACCTGCTCAATTCGCAGGCCCGGGACCTGCAGTGACTCGCCCGCGGGCACGATTGCGTGCTCGTATCCCAGGCGTGCTGCCTCTTGCAGGCGACGGCCCAGGTTTGGCACCCGCCGGATCTCGCCGGCCAAGCCGACCTCCCCGATCACCACCGTCTTTGGTGGCAGCGGTGTCTCGTGCAGGCTCGACCAGGTCGCCAGCGCCACCGCTAGGTCGGTCGCGGTCTCCGTGATGCGCACCCCACCCACGGTTGCCACGTAGGCGTCCTTGTCGTTCGTGCGCTGCCCGCAGCGCGCCTGCAGGACCGCCAGCACCATCGGCACGCGGTTGCCGTCCAGGCCCGTGACCACGCGCCTGGGCGACTTGTTCACCGGGTCCACGGTGAGCGCCTGCACCTCCGCGAGCATTGGGCGCACCCCGTCCATCGCCACGGTCACCGCGGAACCATCCGGGGTGCGGCCGCGGTGGGAGAGGAACAGCCCGGACGGGTCCGGTACTTCGCGGATCCCCTCGGCGGTCTGCTCGAAGCAGCCCACCTCATCGGTCGCGCCAAATCGGTTCTTGATGCCGCGCAGCATACGCAGGCTTGATTGCCGGTCGCCCTCGAAGTTCAGCACCACGTCCACCAGGTGCTCGAGCACTCGCGGGCCCGCGACGTTGCCGTCCTTGGTCACGTGCCCTACCAGCAGAATCGGCAGGTGAGTGGTCTTCGCCAGCGTGGTCAGCGCGGCCGTGACCGCGCGGGACTGCGCAACGCCGCCCGGCACGCCCTCCACACCGGGAGCGTGCATCGTCTGTACCGAGTCCACGATGAGCAGCGAGGGCTTGATCTGCTCCACGTGACCAAACACGATGTCCAGGTTGGACTCGGCCGCCAGGTAGAGGCGCTCCCGCAGTGCGCCGGTGCGTTCGGCGCGCCCGCGGACCTGCCCCGCCGACTCTTCGGCGGTGACGTAGAGCGCCTTGCGCCCATCGATCGCCGCCCAGCGCGAGGCCACCTCAAGCAGCAGCGTCGACTTGCCGACGCCCGGCTCGCCCGCCATGAGCACCACCGACCCAGGCACCACGCCGTTGCCCAACACCCGGTCAAGCTCGCCGATGCCGGAGCGCACCGTCTTGGTCGCGGCGGCGTCGATAGTTGTGATTGGGCGCGCAGGCGTTTGCGGCGTGAGTGCAGCGGCACGCGGCGCACTGGAGACCCCCGTCGCGCGGGTGGCGGTAACCACCGGCGCTGATTCTTGCAATGTCCCCCAAGAGCCGCATTCAGGGCAGCGGCCAAGCCACTTAGGAGAGGAGTATCCACACTCGGAACAGGTGTGGATCACCCGAGGCTTCTTCGCCATAGAGCCTTACTTGTTCAGGTCGCGGTGGACCTGGCCGGAAGGCAGCAGCGGAGCGGAAACCGGGGCGTTGACCTCGAGGGTGCCGGTGTCGAACGTGAAGGTCACAGGCACGGTGCCGCCGTACGCGAAGCTGTCGTTCGGCAGGGCGGTGCGGATGTACTCGATGCAGTTCTTGCCGTCATCCTGCGGCATGCGGTCCAGGCCTGCAGCGGAGTCGCCGACGAGCACGCAGTTGTAGCCGATTTCCTTCGAGGATTCGATGCTGACCGGGGTGCCATCGACGGAAACGGAGCGCAGCGAGTGCGACGTCATCGATGTGTCCTGGTTCAGGGCGCTGAACTTCAGTGCTGTGGAGCCGGTCTCGTCGAGGACGACGGTGACGTCCTGCACGGCCAGCTCGCCGTTCTCGGTTTCGACGTTGGCGCCGTCAACTGCAGCCACCTGGTCAGAGGTCTGAGTGATTTGGCCTGCGGAGCATCCGGCCATGAGCAGTGCGGTTGCGAGTGCGAAAACCGGCTTCAGGGACTTCACGTGGGTGTCCTCCATCGTTCTTGTTTCACATATATGTTTCTCCGCACAACCCTAGCGCCTGGACCTAGACTTTTCACAGTTTCCTCACGCGTACCAGGCCCAGGCGGCGCGGGTGGGGTTAAACTTTAGTTGAGTTCGGCGCATCGCGGGTGCGCGTCCCCATTACGGCCCGTAATGGTAGGGTGGTGAGGTTACTGAGCCGGTTGTCATCCTCAAGGAGTGTTCATGGAATTCAAAGTCGGAGAAGTGGTTGTCTATCCGCATCATGGTGCGGCACGCATCGCCGACATCGAGCAGCGCGAAATTGGCGGAGAAACGCTCGACTTTCTCGTACTGCAAATCCTCCAGTCGGACCTTGAGGTCCGCGTTCCTGTAAAGAACACCGAGCTTGTCGGTGTGCGCGACGTCGTCGGCAAGGAGGGCCTGGAGAAGGTCTTCTCGGTGCTGCGCGAGACCGACGTCGAGGAGGCCGGCAACTGGTCCCGCCGCTACAAGGCGAACCAGGAGCGCCTCGCGTCCGGTGACATTAATAAGGTGGCGGAGGTTGTCCGCGACCTGTGGCGCCGTGACCAGGGCAAGGGCCTGTCTGCGGGCGAGAAGCGCATGCTGGGCAAGGCGCGCCAGATCCTCGTCGGCGAACTCGCGCTGGCGGAGCCAGTCGACGAGAAGAAGGTCGAGGAGCTGGAAGAGGGCGTCCGCAAGATTATTGAGGAGCAGGTCAAGGCCGGTATTTCCTTCGCGCCTGACGTGGTGGTTGAGGACGAGGATGACATCGACCTGGATGACCTCAGCTTCGACGACGATGAGGACGACGAGAAGTAGCGGGACGTAGCCAAATGTCTCGCAGGGTAGTGGCCGTCGTCGCTGCGGCAGGCCAGGGCACGCGGCTCGGCGCGAGCGTGCCGAAGGCGTTCGTGCCGCTGCGTGGGCGCAGCTTGCTGGAGCGCTCGGTGACCGCGATGGAGACCGCCGAGGTGGTGGACTCGATCATCGTGGTGGTCAGCCCCGAGATGGAGGAGATCGCGCGCACCACGCTGCGAGGCCACGACGTCCGCTTCGTGCACGGGGGCGCGGAGCGCGCCGATTCTATCTACGAGGGTCTCAAAGCGATCGAGCACGAGGACGCCTGCGTGCTGATCCACGACGCCGCCCGGGCGCTGACCCCGCCCGGTATGATCGCGCGCGTCGCCCGCGCCGTGCTCGAGGGCGCGGATGCGGTGGTGCCGGTGCTGCCGGTCGTCGACACCATTAAGGAGATCGACGCAGCTGGGCGCGTCGTCGGCACCCCGGATCGCTCGACGCTGCGGGCGGTGCAGACGCCGCAGGGCTTTGACCTGCGTTCTCTGCTCGTCGCGAACCGCGCGTACTACGAGGGGACGCCGGACTTCGTCGCCACGGATGACGCGAGCCTGATGGAGTGGTTCGGCGTGGACGTGCACACGGTACAGGGGGACCCGATGGCGTTTAAGATCACCACGCCGATTGACATGCGCCTGGCGCAGAGCATTACGGACGAGGCTGAGCCGACAATCTTCGAGGTGCCGTCGGGGAGTACGCGGTAGGCTTGCGCGCATGACGTCGCACACAGATTTTCCACAGTTCAGGGTCGGTACAGCGTTTGACGCGCACCAGATCGAGGCCGGGAAGCCGTGCTGGATCGCGGGCATCCTCCACGAGGGCCAAGACGGCTGCGAGGGACACTCGGACGGCGATGTTGTCAGCCATGCCGTGGTGGATGCGGTGCTTTCAGCGACGGGCTTGGGGGACCTGGGGTCCTTCGTCGGGGTGGGTCGGCCGGAGTATGACGGGGTGCGGGGCACGCAGCTGCTCAATGAGCTGCGCGAGCTGCTCGCGGAGCATGGCCACCAGGTGATCAACGTGTCGGTGCAGATGATTGGCCAGACCCCGAAGATGGGCCCGGTGCGCGAGGAGGCGCAGCGCGTGCTCTCGGAGGCGCTCGGCGCCCCTGTGTCGGTGACGGCGACTACGACGGACCACATGGGTTTCACCGGTTCGGGTGAGGGGCGCGCTGCCGTCGCTACTGCGCTGGTTGCACTAAGCTAAGGGCCGTGACTGCCGAGACCCAACAGATTTTTGACACCGCGACGCGCACGCTGCGTCCATTCCGCCCGCTGCGTGAGGGCCACGTTTCCATCTACTTGTGCGGGGCCACGCCACAGTCCGCCCCGCATATCGGGCACTTGCGCTCGGGGGTGGCGTTCGACATCGTGCGCCGCTGGTTCGCGGCCAAGGGCTACGACGTCGCGTTCGTGCGCAACGTCACCGACATCGATGACAAGATCTTGAACAAGGCCGCCGAGCACGATCGTCCCTGGTGGGAGTGGGTCAGCACGTACGAGCGCGAGTTCACCCGCGCCTACAACACCCTCGGCGTGTTGCCGCCGTCCGTCGAGCCGCGCGCCACGGGCCACGTCACCCAGATGGTCGACTACATGCAGCGGCTTATCGACGCCGGCTTCGCCTACGCCTCCGAGGGCTCCGTCTACTTCGACGTGGCCGCCTGGACGAAGGCGAGCGACGACTACGGTTCCCTGTCCGGCAACCGTGTCGAGGAGATGAACCAGGGCGAAAGTGACGTGCACGGCAAGCGCGGCAGCCACGACTTTGCACTGTGGAAGGCCGCCAAGCCGGGCGAGCCGAGCTGGCCGACCCCGTGGGGCGACGGCCGCCCCGGCTGGCACCTGGAGTGCTCCGCCATGTCCACTTGGTACCTGGGCGCCGAGTTCGACATTCACGGCGGCGGTCTGGACCTGCAGTTCCCGCACCACGAAAACGAGCAGGCGCAGTCCCACGCCGCGGGTGATGGCTTTGCCCAGTACTGGATGCACAACCACTGGGTGACCATGGCGGGCGAGAAGATGTCGAAGTCGCTGGGTAACGTGCTGAGCATCGACAACATGCTGGACGCCGTGCGCCCGGTGGAGCTGCGCTACTACCTGGGATCTGCGCACTATCGCAGCGTGCTGGAGTATTCGCCGGAGGCGCTGCAGGAGGCCGCGGCGGGCTACCGCCGCATCGAGGACTTCGTACACCGCGCCGGCACGCCCGAGCCGACCACCTGGACTGAAGGCTTCGCCCAGGCGCTTGACGACGACTTCTCCGTGCCCCGCGCGCTCGCCGAAATCCACAACGTGGTCCGCGAAGGCAACAAGGCGCTCGCCGCGCACGACACCGCCAGGGCTGGCGAGTTGGCTGCTCAGGTGCGTGCGATGGCCGCGGTGTTGGGTGTGGACCCCGGTGTGTGGGACGATGGGGCGTCGAAAAATAATGGAGTAACCGAGGCACTTGATGTGTTGGTTGGTGCCGAGCTTGAGCGCCGGGCCGCCGCGCGTGCCGAGAAGGACTGGGCCGCGGCCGATGCCGTGCGTGACCGCCTTGCCGCCGCAGGCATCGAGGTCACCGACACCGCCGACGGCGCGCAGTGGCAACTGAAGGAGAACTAATGGCCAAGCCATACCACCGCCCCGATAAGCAGAAGAAGAACAAGAAGACCGCCACGAAGGGCTCGGGCGGGCAGCGTCGCCGCGGGCTGCGCGGCAAGGGCGCAACCCCGAAGGCCGAGGACCGCGTCTACCACGCGGCGCACAAGCGCAAGCTGGAGCGCAAGCGCCGCGACCAAGGCCGCCACGAGCGCGAGCTGCCGGACATGGTTGTTGGCCGCAACCCCGTCGTGGAGTGCCTGCACGCCAAGGTGCCAGCCGAGGCGCTGTTCGTGGCACGCGGCACCGGGCACGACGACCGCCTCAGCGAGGCCGTCACCCTGGCGAACTCCCGCAACATCCCGGTGCAGGAGGTGGACCGCCACGACTTGGACATGATGACCGGCAACGGCATGCACCAGGGTATCGGGCTGAAGATCCAGCCGTACAAGTACGCGGACGTCTTCGACCTGGTCGCGGGTGTGGCGGACCGCGGGGAGACCGGCATGTTCGTCATCCTGGACAACATCACCGACCCGCGCAACCTTGGCGCGGTGATCCGCTCGACGGCCGCGTTCGGCGGCCACGGCGTGATCATCCCGGAGCGCCGCTCCGCGCAGGTGACGGGCGTGGCGTGGCGTACCTCGGCGGGCACAGCGGCTCGCCTGCCTGTCGCGCGTGTGACCAACGTGACCCGTACTGTCAAGCAGTTCAAGGACAACGGCTACATGGTCGTGGGCCTCGACGCGGGCGGCGAGCACACACTGGACACTTTCGAGGGCGCCACCGACCCGGTGGTCATCGTTGTCGGCTCGGAGGGCAAGGGCATCTCCAGACTCGTACGGGAAAACTGCGACGTGATCATGTCCATCCCGACGACCGACTGGGTAGAGTCCCTGAACGCCTCCGTCGCGGCCGGCGTGGTGCTCAGCGAGTTCGCACGTCAGCGCCGCGTGAAGTAGCCCACCGCCCGGCACACGAGGTAGATGGCGAAGGACACAAACGCCACCATCACACTCACCGGCAGGCCGGGCGCCAGCGAGAGCAGCATGCCGCCCACGGCGGCGAGCTCCGCGAAGAGCACCGACCACGCCACCGCCGCCGCGGGACGCGCCGTAATGGCCACCGCGGACGCGCCGGGCGTGATCAGCAGCGCCATCACAAGCAGCACGCCCACGATCTGCACGGTCTGGGCGGCCGCCATGCCGAGCAGGATGGCGAACAGCGTGGCCAACACCTTCACGCGCACCCCGCTCGCGGCCGCCATCTCCGGGTCTACAGAGGCGAACAGCAGCGGGCGCCACAGCACCATCACGGCCACCACGACTAGCAGCGTGGTGGCAGTCAGCACCCCGAGGTTCTCCCTGCTCACCCCGACGATCTGGCCGGTGAGCAGCGCCATCGCCGTGGTGGAGTTGCCGGGGTAGAGGTGGATGCACAGCACGGAGATGCCCATGCCGAAGCTCATCACCACGCCCACAGACGAATCCGTGTCGCTGCGAAGCCCCAAAAGGACGAGCACGATCGCCGCCACAATCGAGCCGACGACGGCCCCCAAGCTGAGGTTCAGGCCCGTCACGAGGGCAACCGCGGCACCCATCAGTGCGAGCTCAGAGGTGGCGTGCACCGCGAATGACATTTTCCGCATCACGATCAGCGGCGCAATCACCCCGGAGAGCACGCCCAGCATCGCGCAGGCGATCAGCGCAGTGATCACGAAATCGAACCCGAGCAGGTACTGCGTTTGCTCCAGCATTTACAGGATCACCGTCTTTCCACCCACGCGCACGACCTCCACCGGAGCCCCGTACAGCTCGCTGAGGACCTCGGAGCGCAGCACCTCGTCGGCACTGCCGACCACGTGTCCGTTCGGCCCCAGGTAGAGCACCGTGTCCACGATGTCGATCACCGGATCGATGGAGTGCGTCACCATCACCACCGCGACCTTCGCGGCGTGCAGCCGGGACACGAAGTCGCGCTGGCGCGCCACGTCCAGGGAGAGCAGGGGCTCGTCGGCAAGGATGAGGTCGGGCTGCTTCGCAAAGGCCTGCGCCTGTCGCACCAGCTGCTGCTGGCCGCCCGACAGGGTGCCCACGCGGGCGTCGGCAAGGTGCAGCGCGCCCACGCTGTCCAACAGCTTATCGACGTCCCCCTTCCTCGGCCGACGCAGCGGACGGTGCTCAAGCGAGAGCGACACCAGGTCGCGCACCCGCACCGGCAACTCCGGCGGGAACATGCGCTGCTGCGGGATAAACCCGATGTTCTTCGGTGCCGAAATCGTGCCTGAGCTGAGTTTCCGCGTGCCCAGGATCGTACCGAGCAGCGTGGACTTGCCGCTGCCGTTCGGGCCCAGCACAGCGACAAATTCCCCCGCGGCGACATCAAGGTTGATGTCGTGCCACAGGGGATCACAGGAAGCGTTGGTCAGGTGCAGCATTAGAGCTCGTCAAGCGCCTTGGCAAAGTAGTCGAAGAAGTTCTCGCCGTTTGGTGGGGTCTCGTAAATGTCAACGACCTTCACGTTGTTGGCCTTCGCCACCTCAACCAGCTTGTCGGAGACACCGTTCGGGCTCTGCGGGTTGTTAATCAGGATGTCGATTTCGCCGGACTCGAGTGCAGCGATGAACTCCGCGAGCGCCGCCGAGGACGGCTCCGAGTGGTTCAGCGTTGCGTGGCGGAAGGACTCCGGAGTGACGTCCTCGAGCGCGGACTCCTCGATGATCGCGTCCGCGATTGGGTGCGTCTGCGCCACGCGCGCCGCCTTGAGGCTGTCCAGCTTCGCCTGCAGCTGCTCAAGCTTCTCATCGAGCGCGTCCGTGTTGCCATCAGTGCGCTGCGCGAGGTCCGCGCCCACCTTCGCGATCGCCGCGGTGGAGTACCAGATGTGCTCGTTCTCCTCGTGAGCATGGTCGTGGCCCTCATGGTCGTGGTCGTCATGGCCATGCTCGCCGTGCTCGTGCTCGTGCGCCTCCGTCAGCGGCAGCGCGGAGACCACGTTCGCGTCCTCCGCCGCGCCGTAGATGCGGGCGTCGTAGGCGCCGCCGTTGGCCACCACGAGCACCGCCTTCGCCACCTGCGCCAGGTCGGCGGCCGTCGGCTCGTAGTCGTGCGGGTCCACCGATGTATTCGAGATGATCGCGGGGACGTCCTGGCCCGTCACCAGGCTCGCGACGTCCGCCCACACCTGCGTCGTGGCCACGATCTGGCCGTCGGCAGTGTCAGCTGCGGTGTCGCCGGTGCTGTCGGTGCTGCTGCAGGCGCTCAGTGCGAGCGTCGATGCAGCAAGGATGCCAATGAAGCGTCGTGAAAACATGGCCGCCATTGTACGTGGTATTGAAAATGAATATCAACAACGAGCGTCGGCGAGCGCCTTCAGGAAGGCCGCCATCTCGTCCACGCCTGCGACGTCGACCCCTACCTTGATCCCCACATCCGCAGGCCCCAGCACCGCTAGCGCTGTGTCGTCCGTGACGTCATCGCCAGCGAAGAGCGTCGCAGCAAAGCGCTGCTTGTGGGCCCGCAGCCACGAACCCTTCGACACATCTACCGCGGAAAACTCCACCACGTTATTGCCTGGCGTGACAGGGCGAGGCGTTTGAATCCGCAGCGCCTCCGCCAGCATGCGCTCGCGCTCCGCCGCGTCCCCCACGGGCGCGACGTGCAGCACCCGCTGGTAGGGCTTGACCTCCACGTACGCCGGCGGAACCGCGATCGCCTCCAGCTGCTTTTCGATTCCGTCCAAATACTCGACGTCCTCCGGCGTAAGCTCCGGGCCTGGTTCCGCGCCGTGCGAGCCCACCAACACGACGGGCTCGCGCAGCGGGAACACCCTGCGCAGGCCCTCCAGGTGGCGGCCGGACAGCATCGCCACCTCCGTATTCGGGGCGTGTGCCAGGCGCTCAATCGCCTCCAGAGCCACCGGGTGCGGTTTCACCGCGTAGGGGTCTGGGTTCAGCTCGCTGATCGTGCCGTCGAAATCGAGGCAGACAAGGAGCGAAGGGGCCGTCGATAAGTAGGCGATGGAACTCACAGCATCATCACCCGCATGCTCGGTTCGTTCACGTCGTCGCCCTCGAGCGTGAGCACCTTCTCGGTGTCACTGACATTGTTGATGCGAAACGTGGCCTCCGGCACCACCAGCGACGCCAGCTGATCGTGCGTGTAGCGCGCCGCCCCCTCGCAGCCCGCCGTGTCGGCGAAAGAAATCTCGTTGACCGTCAGCGTGTCTTCAGTGACCGTGACGTCGCCTTCAACCTTGCCGCATCCCGTCGAGCCCGTCAGCTTCGAACCGTCGATGCTCACATTCGCCCGATCCGGCACATCCCCCGGCGTGTCCGGCGACGTATACACCGCAACGACCTGCCACACCGGCGGCGCCGGCGAACACGCCGCCAGCCCCAGTGCTGCACCTGCAACAACCAGCCGTTTCATCGCGCAACCTCCTGCAAAAACTCCGCGGCCCACCGGTGCACATCGTGCCCCAACACGCGCGCGTACATCCGCCGCATCCGCTCCGGATCCGGGTCAAGTGCCTCCCGCATCGCCCGAAGTATCGACGCCCCCTCGAACGGATTACACAAATACGCATCGTGCAGCTCCACGGCCGCGCCGGCGAACTCGGACAGCACCAACGCGCCGTCCCCGTCCGGGTGGCAGGCCACGTACTCCTTTGCCACCAGGTTCATGCCGTCCTTAAACGGCGTCACCAACATCACGTCCGCAGCCGCATAGAACGTGCCCAGCTCCTGCTTGGACACACCGCGATGCATGTAGTGGATCACAGGGCGACCCACCGAGCCGAAGCGGCCGTTAATCCTGCCCACGGCCTCTTCGACCTGGCGGCGGGTCTTGCGGTAGTGCTCGATACGCTCGCGCGACGGGGTAGCAAGCTGGATCAGGGTGGCGTCGACACCTTCCTCGAGCAGCTGCTCAAACGCGAGCAAACGCTGCAGGATGCCCTTCGTGTAGTCCATGCGGTCCACCCCCAGCATCAGGGCCGCAGGATTCCCTACCGATTCCCGCAGCTTCGCCACCGCTTCCGGCGAGCCAACCTGCACCGCCGCCGGGTCAATCGAGATCGGGAACGTTCCACTGCGCGGGCTGTTGTTATCGTCGCCGACGAGCGCGCGGAAGTTGCGCTCATCCGCCTCGCGCTGAAACCCCACCAGGTCGCAGCCGTTGAGTCCGCCGATGAGTTCCTCGCGCCACGGGAGCTGACGGAACAGGTCGGGGGAGGGGAATGGAATATGCAGGAAGAACCCGATGGTCAGGTCGGGGCGCATCTCGCGCAGCAGGCCCGGCACCAGCTGCAACTGGTAGTCCTGCACCCACACCGTCGCGCCCTGCGCCGCCACCTCGGCGGTCGCGCGCGCGAAGCGGACGTTAACGTCGCGGTAGCGCCGCCACCACTGCTCGTTGTACTGCGGGGCCACGATCAAGTCATGGTAGAGCGGCCACAACGTCGAGTTGGAGAAACCTTCGTAGAACTCCTCGTAGTCCTGGGCGTCCAACGTCACCGGGTGCAGGTCAATGCCATCAAAGCGAAACGGCGCGACCGGTTCATCCACCGCGCCGGACCACCCCACCCAGCAACCGGCGCGTGCCCGCAACACGGGTGCGAGCGCAGCCACGAGCCCGCCGGGTGATGCCTTCCACCCGCCCTCGACACGGTCGACGGGCAGGCGGTTAGCCACCACTACGAACTCATTCACAACTACGACTTCTTCTTTACAGTCTTCTTTTTGGTGGCCTTTTTCTTTGTTGCTTTCTTCTTGGTGGCCTTTTTCTTCGTGGCCTTCTTCTTAGAAGCCTTCTTCTTGGTGGCTTTCTTCTTCGTAGCCTTCTTCTTGGTCGCCTTCTTCGGCTCTTCCTCTTCCTCAGCGCCCAGGACTTCCTCCGCGTACTTCTTGTACACGAAGCCCTGTGGCTCGACACCGAGCATGGACATCAAGGTCACGCCATCAAAAAAGTCCTCGGCGTAGGTAGCAACAATCCTGCGAGCACCAGATGCTGTCTGCTCCTCAACGGCGTGGAGCGCCTCAGGCGAGGGGCGAGAGTCGGTGATCTTGGGTGGCACTACGGGTTCCTCCTTGTATGACGCGCATTACTAGCACAACGATTCTACGCCAATATTAGTGACGAAGCCCGCCTGGGGGCCTCCGTCGGCGGATCTGCTGGAACGTGAAGCGCCCGGCCCGCTTGAAAGCCTCGTACGGAATGTAGTGCTGCGGGGCACGCAGACGGCGCGCCACCCACTCGCCAAACACCACACCGCCAGCCAGCGCCATACAGGTGCCGACCGCCATGAACAGGTTGGTCAGGCCCACCACGATCTGCTCGTTCATCATGGCGTACATCCCGCGATACACACCAGAGCCAGGCAGGAACGGGGTCACACCAGCCACCGCCGTGATCACCGGGTTGATCAGGAAACGGCGGGCAATCAAACCACCCGCAAGGCCGACGACGAACGCCAACGCCGCCGTCGCCATCAACGCACCGGAGCCGATCGGGATCAGAAACAGGTAGTACATACTCGAACCGGCGGCGGCCGTAAACGCCGCCACCACCACCGCGGGGCGCTCCGCGAAGCACGTCACCGCGAATGACGCCGACGCCAACGTACTCCCCGCAATACGCGCCGCCGCACCACTAAACGTTGGGGTCCCCAGCATTGTCTCCAGCGGAGGCAAGCCCAGGCCCATGAGCTCCCACGTGTTCAACCCAATCGCGACACCAGCCACGATGCCGCCGGTAAACAGCAGTGTCTGGAAGAAACGCGCCGAGGCCGTCACCGGCGAGCCCGTCACCCCGTCAAGCAGCGACTGCACCAAGGTCAGACCCGCCAACAGGACCACGATGCCCACCGCGATCACTTGGCTGGGCACAATCGTCTTGCCGATCATCGGCGCGACCTCGTAGAACAGCGCCGCCGGGATCGTCGTCAAGAAGCCGCCGATGGCGCAGTGGAAGAAGTAAGGCAGGGAGTTGCGGGACAAAATCTTGTTAAATCCCATGATGAGAAACGCTGTGAGCCCGCCAATCGCGGACATGAACAGGTCCCCGCCCAGCAAAATCGCGACCGCCGCGCCCATCACCAGCCAACCCGCCAGGTAGCGCGTGTTGCGCCACGGGATGGGGGAGTTATCAATATCGTCGAGGATCTTCTCCGCAAGCTCCGGTGGCGTGGCGCCCGAACGAATCGAGCGAATCAGCCGGTCCGCCTCCTGCAGCTTGTGGTAGTTCTCGCTCATCATCGTGACCACGCGGAACACGTTGACCGGGGTACGCTTATGCACCCCAATAATCGTGTTAATCATGATCGTGTTCACCGTGATGTCCACATGGCAGTAGTGCAGACCATACGAAGACGTCACTGTGTGAATCTGCGCAATCGCATCCGAAGACGTCGTGCCATTCGCGATCAGGATCTCCCCAATGCGCGCAGCAATATTCATCACCCCGGCTACCTGCGCGGTATCCGTCAGATCAATCGGGGCAAGCACGGACGGCGGCGGCGACGTTCGTGCCGCGTCAATCGTCGCCACGTGTTGGCGTGACCCGCGGACAAACTCCCACAGCGAATTCAAGTTCACGTATTCGACCCTAGCAAGCCACCCCGACACGCCTAGAATGGCCACATGACCTGGCAACTCTACGAGCAACTTATCGACGCCACCCCGACCACCATCACCGTCACCGACTTCGGCATCGCACCCCACTGGGCCTGGCTCCGCACCTCCGACGGCCACGTCGGCATCGCCGCCGTCTACCCCGGCGACGGCCGCCCCGTCCTCTCCGAGTCCCCAATCGGACGCCCTCTTATCGACGCCGCCTCCATGGTCACATCGTGGAACTTCGCCGAAGCCGGCGTCGGCCTCGCCGCCATCAATGCTTGGGTGAACCGCGACGCATCCCACTTCGCCGAAGCTCCGGACGCATTCGTCGCCTACGCCTCCCACTACGTCGGCAAGCGCGTTGGCGTCGTCGGGCACTTCCCAGGCCTGGAGCGCACCCTCCGCGACGTCGCCGACCTCTATGTCTTCGAGCGAGTCCAACGCCCCGGCGACTACCCCGACTCCGCCTTCGAATACCTTGCCCCAGACCTGGATGCAGTCTTCATCACCGCATCCGCCCTCGTGAACAAAACGATGCCCCGCCTCTTGGAGCTCTCCGCCGGGCTGGACACCATCATCGTCGGCCCATCGACCCCGATGAGCTCCATCCTCTTCGACGCCGGAGCCACCACCCTATCCGGGTTCATCCCCACCGACCCTGCCGGGCTCGTCGGTACTCTGAAGGGCATCGGTGGAGGTAGGAAGTGGGATTTCGGTAAACGAGTGAACGTTAGTGTAGACTCTTCAGCGCTGCTAGAGTGGCGCAATCGGTAGCGCAACGCACTTGTAATGCGTAGGTTGCGAGTTCAAGTCTCGTCTCTAGCTCTGCACAACACCTCCTACCTGGGATAACGGGTAGGGGGTGTTTGCGTTGGTGTGCCTGACTATTTTGGTGCCCGACGCCCCGCAATCGCCCCGGTGCACCAATTTCCCCATTTTCGCCAAGGCTAAGCGACGTTTCCCCAGTTCAGCGTTTGGTGGCGGTGAGATCTGGTGCCCAGGCAATGCACAGTCATTCCCGACGACCTGCATTGGTCGACGCTAAGAGGTCGACCGGAACGAAATCCAACCGGCCCCAACCCCGCCTCTCCCGGCGGACTATCCCTGTTTTACTCACCCACATGCAGGGGGCGTACAGGAAACGTTCAGAGAAACGGCGTTAGATAGAGGCAGTTATGTTCATGGGCGTGGAAGCCATTCATGGCGGCCGACGCAGTTCCCGAGAGAAATCTAAGGGAAACGCGAAATGCCCTGGTGTATGAAGGAGTGAACTGTACATGTCTGAGGCTACGAAGCCTGTAAAGGTGCTCGTTGTTGACGATGAGCCGAATATCGTTGAGTTGTTGACGGTTTCTTTGAAGTTCCAGGGCTTTGAGGTCGAGAGTGCGGGCTCTGGCCAGGAGGCGCTGGAGAAGGTGAAGGACTTCCGTCCGGACGCGTTCATCCTTGATGTGATGATGCCGGGGATGGACGGCTTTGAACTGTTGGGCAAGCTGCGCAGTGAGGGCATTGATGGCCCGGTGCTGTTCTTGACGGCGAAGGATGCGGTTGAGGATCGGATCCACGGCCTGACTATTGGCGCCGATGATTATGTGACGAAGCCGTTCTCCTTGGAGGAGGTGATTACTCGTCTGCGTGTGATTCTGCGTCGCGGCAAGGTGACGGAGGATGCGGATGAGGATACGACGCTGCGGTACGCCGATCTGACGTTGAATGATGAGACGCACGAGGTGACGAAGGCTGGCGAGATCATTGAGTTGTCGCCGACGGAGTTCAACCTGCTGCGCTACTTGATGCTGAATGCTGAGGTTGTGCTGTCGAAGGCGAAGATTCTGGATAACGTGTGGCACTACGACTTTGGTGGCGACGGCAACGTGGTTGAGTCGTACATTTCGTATCTGCGACGCAAGGTGGATAACGGTGATGTGCCGTTGATTCATACGGTGCGTGGCGTCGGCTATGTGCTGCGTACACCTCGTAAGTAAGGCGTAGGTGACCGATGAGTAGGCGTCGGCTTCATGCGCTTGCGTACTCGAGGACGAAGCCGCTGCAGAAGCAGCTGGTGGCGTTGGTGTTGGCGATTGCCACGCTGGCGCTGTTGGTGAGTTTCTCGGCGGTGTACATCTTCATGCGCAGCATTTTGTATCAGCGTGTCGACGACCAGCTCAGCGAGGGGTTGGACACGTGGGTTGGTCAGGTGACGTGGGTGCCGTCGTCGGGTGCGCCGAGCGATTTTTATCAGGAGACGTGGTATCCGCAGTTCGGGACGTCGTGGAGCCCGGTGTATGTGGATACACCGCCGGACCTTTCGAGGGTCAAGCGGCAAGATAAGGCGGTGACGGTGCCGTCGACAGGCGTGGCGCCGGGCGTGAAGTGGCGCGCGATGTCACGCGAGATGCCGGACGGCACTGTGAAGTATGTCGCGAAAGAGCTCGACGCAGAGCACCGCGTGCTGCGTTGGCTTGCGATTGTGGAAACGACATTTGGGCTCCTTGCCGTGGTGGGGATTGCGTGCGCGGGGCGCACCTATATTCGTAAGGCGTTGGCCCCGTTGCGTGAGGTAGAGAACACTGCGCTTGCAATTGCCGACGGAGACACGAAGCGCCGGGTGCCGGTGTGGTCGAGGGAGACTGAGGTCGGCAAGTTGTCATATGCGATGAACACGATGGTGCAGCAGCTGCAGGAGTCCGTGGAGGATGCGCAGCTGAAGGAGGAGCAGATGCGTCGCTTTGTGGGTGACGCGTCTCATGAGCTGCGTACTCCGCTGACGAGTGTGCGCGGGTATGCGGAGCTCTACCGGAAGGGTATGGCGCCGGACGCGGACATGGTCATCGGCAAGATTGAGGAGGAGTCTGCCCGCATGCAGTTGCTGGTGGAGGATCTCCTCGCGTTGACTCGTGCGGAGGGCACTCGCCTGGATAAGCGCCAGGTGGATGTGTTGGAGATGGTGACTTCGGCGGTGAGCTCTGCGCAGGCGGCGTTCCCGGAGCGTTCGCTCACGATTGAGAACAACGCCACCTCGGTGCCGACGGTCAACGGTGACCCCTCGCGGCTGCACCAGGTGTTGCTGAACCTGATTGTGAACGCGTTCAAGCACGCGGGCAAGGATGCCTCGGTCACGGTCGCGTTGCGGGAGAACCTGGACCGCATCATCATCGAAGTCATTGACGACGGCTGCGGCATGGAGGAGAAGGACGCGGAGCACATCTTCGAGCGGTTCTACCGCGCGGACAACTCCAGGAACCGCGCTTCTGGTGGCGGTTCGGGGTTGGGGTTGGCGATCGCGAAGTCCCTCATCGAGCAGCACGACGGCACCATCACCGTAAAAAGCGCGCCGGGTGAGGGCTCCACGTTCACCATTTCCCTCCCGATGGAGAAGAGCCCGAAGGTTTAAGCCTCGAGTGCTGCGCGCAGCTTCTCCGCGGCCTCGTCCATCTTGGCCGGGTCGGTTTCGTCCATCTTCATCACGGTGGACAGGTCGTAGCCGGACATGTCGTTGGCGGGGAAGACGTGGATGTGTGCGTGCGGCACTTCGAAGCCGGCGATGAGGTAGCCGGCGCGCTCGCTGCCAAATGCCTCGATGATGGCGTTGCCTACTCGTTGGGCAACGTCATTCATTTTTGCCCACAGCGCTGGCTCGATGTCGGTCCACTTATCGATCTCCTTGACGGGAACGACCAGCGTGTGGCCGTACGCGATCGGCTCGATGGTGAGGAACGCGGCGACGTCCTCGTCCTTGTACACGAAGCGGCCTGGAATTTCACCTTGAATAATCTTTGTAAACACAGTGCTCATAGCGCCTAGGTTACCGGTAAGTTAGTGGGCATGCGCATCCTTGTTATCGGTTCGGGCGGCCGTGAACACGCCCTGTTGAAAGGTCTTGCAGGACACGAGCTCACTGTCGCGCCGGGAAACGCCGGCATGGCATCACTTGCTGAGGTCAGGAGTGTCGACGTCGCTTCGCCTGAGTCGGTCGTCGAGCTGGCGAAGGACGTTGACGCTGAACTTGTCGTGATTGGCCCTGAGGTGCCGTTGGTGGCGGGTGCGGTGGACGCGCTGCAGGCCGCGGGCATTCCAGCGTTTGGCCCGACGAAGGCCGCGGCGCAGCTGGAGGGGTCGAAGGCATTCGCGAAGGACGTCATGGCCGCTGCTGGTGTGGCGACGGCCCGCGCGCAGCGCGTGGAGCGCATCGAGGAGATCGACGATGCTCTTGAGGCGTTCGGCCCGCACTACGTGGTCAAGGATGATGGGCTGGCTGGCGGCAAGGGGGTCGTCGTCACGCTTGATGCTGCCGAGGCCCGCGCGCACGCTCGCGAGGTGATTGAGGCCGGCAACCCGGTGCTGTTCGAGTCCTTCCTCGAGGGCCCGGAGGTGTCGCTGTTCTGCCTGGTGGACGGCGAGACCGTGGTGCCGTTGCTGCCGGCGCAGGATCACAAGCGCGCCTACGACAATGACGAGGGCCCGAACACTGGTGGGATGGGCGCGTACACGCCGCTTCCTTGGCTGCCGGAGGGTGGCGTGGACCGCATCGTGGACGAGATTGCGCGCCCGGTTGCGCGTGAGATGGTCGCCCGCGGCATCCCGTACCAGGGCCTGCTGTACGTCGGCGCCGCGTGGGGTCCGGAGGGCCCGTCGGTGGTGGAGTTCAACGCGCGCTTCGGCGACCCGGAGACTCAGCCGGTGCTTAGCCTGCTGCGTACCCCGCTTGTCGACGTCCTCTATGCTGTGGCCACGGGCAGCCTCGATACGCTCCCGCCGTTGGAGTGGGAGGACGGCTACGCTGCGACGGTGGTGCTGGCGGCGAAGGATTACCCGGAGCACCCCAAGACCGGCGACGTCATTAGGGGCGCCGACCTGGACAACCCCGACGTGGTGTTGCACGCAGGTACCGCGACCAAGGATGGGGAGTACGTCTCTGCCGGCGGGCGCGTGCTCAACGTGCTGGGTAAGGGCGTAATGCTGCAGGATGCGGTGGATGCTGCCTACCAGGCGATTAAGCAGATTTCGCTCGAGGGTTCCTTCTACCGCAAGGACATTGGACGGCGCGCGATTGAGGGAGAAATCCGTATCTAGCGCGCGTGTCGGGACGTTGTGCGATAATCAGCGTCGTGGCTGAGAAACTGTTGAAACCGAACAATAGCAACGTCCTGTCGAACCGCTACGCGTCGCCGGAGATGGCGACGCTGTGGAGCGCAGAACACAAGATCATTCTGGAGCGTCAGCTCTGGATCGCCGTGATGAAGGCGCAGCGTGAGCTGGGGGTTGAGATTCCCGAGGAGGCGATCGCTGCGTACGAAGCGGTCGTCGACAAGGTGGACCTGGGCTCTATCGCTGAGCGTGAGAAGGTCACGCGACATGACGTGAAGGCGCGCATTGAGGAGTTCAACGCGCTGGCCGGGTACGAGCACATCCATAAGGGGATGACCAGCCGTGACCTGACCGAGAATGTCGAACAGCTGCAGATTTATCGCTCGCTGGAGCTGATTCGCGACAAGTCGGTTGCGGTACTCAAGGCGATCGGGAACCGGGCGGATCAGTACTCCACCCTGGTGATGGCGGGGCGTTCGCACAACGTTGCGGCGCAGGCCACGACGCTGGGCAAGCGTTTCGCATCGGCGGCGGATGAGATGCTGGTAGCGGTTGAGCGCATCGAGACGCTGCTGGCGGCCTATCCGCTGCGCGGCATCAAGGGCCCGATGGGTACTGCACAGGACATGCTGGACCTGATGGGCGGCGACGAGGCGAAGTTGCGTCAGCTGGAGCAGTCGGTGGCGCGCCACCTGGGCTTCGAGCGTACCTTTGACTCGGTCGGCCAGGTCTACCCGCGTTCCTTGGACTTTGACGCGATCTCGGCGATTGTACAGCTGGGAGCGGGTCCGTCATCGCTCGCGACCACGATCCGCCTGATGGCCGGCAACGAAACGGTGACGGAGGGCTTCAAGGAGGGCCAGGTTGGTTCTTCGGCGATGCCGCACAAGATGAACGCGCGTTCCTGTGAGCGCGTCGGTGGCTTCCAGGTGATCCTGCGCGGCTACCTCACCATGGTCGCTGACCTTGCTGGGCAGCAGTGGAACGAGGGCGATGTGTTCTGCTCGGTGGTGCGCCGCGTGGCCCTGCCTGACGCGTTCTTCGCTATCGACGGCCAGTTTGAGACATTTCTCACTGTGCTGGATGAGTTCGGTGCGTTCCCGGCGATGCTCAACCGTGAGCTGGACCGTTACCTGCCGTTCTTGGCCACGACGAGGATCTTGATGGCGTCGGTACGCGCGGGTGTGGGCCGCGAGACGGCGCACGAGATTATCAAGGAGCACGCGGTTGCGATGGCGCTTGATATGCGCGAAAATGGCGCTGAACAAAACCTCATTGAGCGCCTCGCCGCTGATGAGCGCCTCCCGCTCGACAAAGAGCAGCTGCAGGATGCGTTGGCTGACCGCCACGCGTTCATTGGCTCGGCGGAGTCGCAGGTCAGCAACGTGTGCGCTCGTATCCAACAGCTTATCGACGCCCACCCGGACGCCGCTGCGTACAAACCAGGGGAGATTCTGTAACCTTTATGTCCATGCGTCCAGAGCTTTCTGACTATACCCACCTGGCTGGCGGCAAAGTCCGCGAGATTTACGAGGTGGATGACGAAACGTTATTGATGGTGGCGTCCGACCGCATTTCGGCGTTCGACTTCTCGCTGGAGCCGGCGATCCCGGATAAGGGCCGGATTCTGACTGCCACGTCCATGTTCTTCTTCGACCTGCTTTCGGGTGTGCGCAATCACCTGGCGGGCCCGATTGATGATCCCCGGATTCCGGAGGAGGTCCTCGGCCGCTCGTACGTGGTGAAGAAGCTGAAGATGATTCCGTTCGAGTGCGTCGCTCGCGGTTACCTGACTGGTTCAGGCAAGAAGGAGTACGACCGCACCGGCATGGTGTGTGGTGTGAAGCTGCCCGAGGGCCTGGTTGAGGCCTCGAAGTTACCGGAGCCGATTTTCACCCCGGCGACGAAGGCTGCGCAGGGTGACCACGACGAGAATGTCACGTTCGAGTACGTGGAGGAGAAGGTGGGCGCGAAGCTCGCCGCCCAGCTGCGCGACCTCACCTTGGAGGTGTACACCAAGGCTGCGGAGTACGCGGAGACCAAGGGCATCATCCTGGCGGACACGAAGCTGGAGTTCGGCGTCGACGAGGAAGGCAACCTGGTCCTTGCGGACGAGGTACTCACGCCTGATTCGTCCCGCTACTGGCCAGCCGATACGTACGAGGAAGGCAAGGTGCAGCCGAGCTTCGATAAGCAGTACGTGCGCAACTGGCTCACCGGCCCGAAGTCCGGCTGGGACCCTGCGGAGAACACGCAGCCACCGGAGCTGCCTGGTTCCGTGGTGGAGGCGACCCGCGACCGTTACATCGAGGCGTACGAGCGCCTCAGCGGCGAGAAGTTTGGGGACTGGCCGGGGGCGCGTGCCTAAGGCGTGAGGTTGCGCGTAGACTCGTCGCCTATGACGAATTTCAGCGCGCAACCGCCAGTGGCAGCAAAACACCCTACGACTCGCGTGTTTCATGGACGCGAGTTCGTCGATAATTATGAGTGGCTCCGGGACAAGCAGTCCCCGGAGACCATTGCCTATTTGGAGGCGGAGAACGCGTATACCGCGGAGGCGACCGCCCCGTTTGCCCCGCTCGCTGAGCAGGTTTACCAGGAGATGAAGTCTCGCATCAAGGAGACTGATATGTCCGTGCCGCAGCGCAACGGAGACTGGTGGTACTACGGCCGCACTATCGAGGGTAAGAGCTACGGCGTGTCCTGCCGCGTGCGGGTCGGCGACGACCCGTGGACGCCGCCGACGCTGCCGGAGGACGGCTCGCCGCTGCCGGGGGAGCAGGTGCTGCTTGACCTCAACGAGATGGCCGAAGGCCATGAGTTCTTCTCACTCGGCGCGTCAGCGGTATCTACGTCGGGGCGCTTGCTCGCCTTTTCGACGGATACCTCCGGCGACGAGCGCTTCGACCTGCGCATCAAGGACCTGGAGACCGGCGAGCTGCTGCCGGATACCATCGAAGGTGCCTTTTACGGCGCGACGTGGGCGGGGGAGCAGTACCTGTTTTACCTGCGCGTTGATGACGCGTGGCGCCCGCACCAGGTGTGGCGCCACGAGGTGGGCACGGCGGCGTCGGAGGACGTGCTGGTCTACCAGGAGGACGACGAGCGCTTCAACCTCGGCGTGGGCGGGGACCGCGCCGAGCAGTTCCTGTACATCGTGGCCAGCTCGAAGCTGACCAGCGAGTGGCGCGCGGTACCCCTGGAGACGCCGACCGCCGAGTTCGAGGTGCTGTGGCCGCGCGAGGAAGGCGTGGAGTACGACCTGGATTACGCGGAGCTCGCCGGGCGCGGGTACTGGGTGGTCACGCACAACGCCACCGGCCCCAACTTTGCAGTGGGGACCTGCCCGGTGGATGCGCGGGTGCCGCTGACTGAGCTGGAGACGTTCGTGGAGCACAGCGCGGACGTGCGCGTAGAGGGCGTCGATACGTACCGGGACTTCCTGTTTTGTGCCTACCGCTCGGGCGGCATTAGCAGGCTTGCGGTGGCACCCGTGGAGGGCGGCAGTTTCGGCGCGCTGCGCGAGCTCGAGTTTGACGAGGAGCTCTACACCGTGGGCTTGGGCGGAAACCCTGAGTGGGACGCGCCGGTGGTGCGGCTGACTTACACCTCGTTTACGCAGCCGGCCCAGCTGTTCGACTACCAGGTGGCCACCCGCGGCCTGACGTTGCTGAAGCAGCAGGAGGTGCTTGGGGGTTACGACGCCGCCGACTACGTTGCCAGCCGCATGTGGGCTACGGCCGACGACGGAACCCAGGTGCCGATCTCCGTGGTGCACCGCGCGGACCTGGACATGACCCATCCGCACCCGACGCTGCTCTACGCCTACGGCTCCTACGAGTCCTCCGTGGACCCAGGCTTTTCCGTGGCGCGACTGTCGCTGCTGGACCGCGGCATGGTGTGGGCGTGCGCGCACGTGCGCGGCGGCGGCGAGATGGGCCGCGGCTGGTACGACAATGGCAAGATGCTCACGAAGAAGAACACGTTCACCGACTTCATCGCGTGCGCCGACGAGCTGGTGCGCGCGGGCGTGAGCTCCTACGACACGCTCGTTGCTGAGGGCGGATCGGCGGGCGGGATGCTGATGGGCGCGATTGCGAACATGGCCCCGGAGAAGTTCGCGGGCATCCAGGCGATCGTGCCGTTTGTGGACCCGCTGACCTCAATCCTCATGCCGGAGCTGCCGCTGACCGTGGTGGAGTGGGAGGAGTGGGGCGACCCGTACCATGACCCGGAGGTGTACGACTACATGGCCTCCTACGCCCCGTATGAGAACATCACAGCCCAGCGCTACCCGGACATCCTTGCAGTGACCAGCCTGAACGATACGCGCGTGCTGTACGTGGAGCCCGCGAAGTGGGTGGCGAAGCTGCGTGAGATAGCTACGGGCGGGGAGATTCTGCTTAAGACGGAGATGTCCGCCGGTCACGGCGGTGTGTCCGGCCGCTACGAGAAGTGGAAGCAGACCGCGTTCGAGTACGCCTGGACGCTCGTACACTCGGGGGCGTGCACCGTCTAGCAGCCGCAAAATAAAGGACTCCCGCGGGAGGGATCCGTTCGTTATACTGTCTTCGTCGTAATGACCTCCGAGACACGAAGGATTCTCATGGCAAAAGTCGTGGTAAATGTCATGCCGAAGGCTGAAATTTTGGATCCGCAGGGCCAAGCTGTCCTGCGAGCGCTGGGCAGAATCGGGGTGAACGGTGTCGAGGACGTGCGTCAGGGCAAGCGCTTTGAAATCGAAGTCGACGACACCGTGTCCGACGATGAGCTCAAGCGCGTCGCCGAAACCCTCTTGGCAAATATGGTGATTGAAGACTTCGAGGTTGTTCGATGACGGCAACTATCGGTGTAATCACGTTCCCAGGCACGCTCGACGACGTCGATGCGTTGCGTGCAGTTCGCCTGGCTGGCGCACAGCCGAAGTCGCTGTGGCACGCTGATGAAGATTTGACGGGTGTTGACGCCGTCGTGGTCCCCGGTGGGTTTTCCTACGGGGACTATTTGCGTTCCGGAGCCATCGCCGCGCAAGCCCCAATGATGGGCGCTGTGGTGGAGGCTGCGAAGAAGGGCATGCCGGTGCTGGGCATCTGCAACGGTTTCCAGATCCTCACCGAGGCTGGACTGCTGCCGGGCGCGCTGACCCGCAATCAGCACCTGAACTTCTACTGCGTGGACACCTACCTTGAGGTGGCCAACGCGGAGACCGCGTGGACGAACCGCTTCAACGAGGGGGACAAGATCCTCGTGCCGGCGAAGCACGGCGAGGGCCGCTTCCAGGCGTCCGCCGAGACCATCGAGCAGCTGGAGAAGGAAGGCCGCGTGGTGTTCCGCTACACGGATAACTTCAACGGCTCTATCAACGCGATTGCTGGTGTGACGAGCGAAAACGGCCGCATCGTGGGGTTGATGCCGCACCCGGAGCACGCGATTGAGGCGCTTACGGGGCCGTCGACGGACGGGCTCGGGTTGTTCTTGTCCGCTATTTCTTCGATCGGAGCGTAGGGAAACAATGACTGTACATAATGACACGGTGGAGCACGCCGCGCAGACTCCTGAGCTGGAGCAGCCCTACGCGGAACTCGGCCTGAAGACCGACGAGTACGAAAAGATCAAGCGCATTCTGGGCCGCCGCCCGACGGATGCGGAGCTGACGGTGTACTCCGTCATGTGGTCCGAGCACTGCTCCTACAAGTCCTCCAAGGTGCACCTGCGCTACTTCGGGGAGACGATGACGGAGGAGATGGCGTCGAAAATTCTGGCCGGTATCGGCGAGAACGCGGGCGTCGTCGACATCGGCGACGGCGACGCGGTGACCTTCCGCGTGGAGAGCCACAACCACCCGTCCTTCGTGGAGCCCTACCAGGGTGCCGCGACGGGTGTGGGCGGCATTGTGCGCGACATCATGGCGATGGGCGCGCGCCCAATCGCGGTGATGGACCAGCTGCGCTTCGGCCCTGCTGACGCGCCGGACACCAAGCGAGTCCTGCCTGGCGTGGTGCACGGCGTTGGCGGCTACGGCAACTCGCTGGGCCTGCCGAACATTGGCGGCGAGACCGTCTTCGACGAAGCATATGCGGGTAACCCGCTGGTCAACGCGCTGTGCGTGGGAACGCTCAAGGTCGAGGACCTGAAGCTGGCGTTCGCATCCGGCACTGGCAACAAGGTGGTCCTCTTCGGCTCCCGCACGGGCCTTGACGGCATCGGCGGCGTGTCGGTGCTGGGCTCTGCGACCTTCGAGGAAGGCGAGGAGCGCAAGCTCCCAGCCGTCCAGGTTGGCGACCCGTTCGCGGAGAAGGTCCTCATCGAGTGCTGCCTGGAGTTGTACAAGGCCGGCGTTGTCGTCGGTATTCAGGACCTCGGTGGTGGCGGCTTGGCGTGTGCTACCTCCGAGCTGGCTGCGGCGGGCGACGGCGGCATGACCGTCAACCTGGACAACGTGCCACTGCGCGCGGCGAATATGAGCGCCGCCGAGATCCTGGCGTCCGAGTCCCAGGAGCGCATGTGCGCCGTGGTCACCCCTGAGAACGTGGATCGCTTCATGGAGATCTGCGCGAAGTGGGAGGTCGGTGCGGCCGTGATTGGTGAGGTCACCGATGAGAAGGACCGCTACCTCGTCTACCACAAGGGCGAGCTGGTACTGGACGCGCCGCCGTCATCGATCGACGAAGGCCCGGTCTACGACCGCCCGTACGCGCGCCCCGAATGGCTTGATGGCGTGCAGGCGAAGGCGGACGTCGATACTTCGGAGGACCTGGAGGCTACCTGGCTCAAGATGGTTGCCTCCCCGGCGCTGTGCTCCCGCGACTTCATTACGCAGCAGTACGACCGCTACGTGCGTGGCAACACCGTGCAGGCCCAGTACTCGGATGCGGGCGTGCTGCGCATCAACGAGGAGACCTCGCGCGGTGTGGCGATTTCCGCTGACGCGTCCGGCCGCTACTCCTACCTGGACCCGAACATGGGTGTGCGCCTCGCGCTTGCGGAGGCCTACCGCAATGTTGTGGTCACCGGCGCGAAGCCGGTCGCGGTGACGAACTGCCTCAACTTCGGTTCCCCTGAGAACCCCGACGTGATGTGGCAGTTCCGCGAAGCCGTCCACGGCCTCGCCGACGGCGCTGCTGAGCTGGAGATTCCGGTTTCCGGCGGCAACGTGTCCTTTTACAACCAGACCGGCGAGACCCCAATCCTGCCGACCCCAGTCGTGGGCGTGCTCGGCGTGATCGAGGACGTCAACGCCGCCATCCCGCACCGCCTGCCGAAGGGCGAGGGCGAGCAGGCCTTGCTCGTGCTGGGTGACACGAAGGCAGAGTTCGGCGGCTCGGTGTGGCAAGACATCTCCGGCCAGGGCCTGAGCGGCCTGCCACCGCAGGTAGACCTCGCGAACGAGGAGCGCCTCGGCGAGCTGCTGCACGCGAACAAGGACATCCTCGCCGCGCACGACCTCTCAGAAGGTGGCCTGTCCCAGGCTGTCTTCGAGATGCTGCTGGGCTCCGGCAAGGGCGCCAAGCTGGACCTTTCGGCGGTCCACGAGGACGCGTTCACCGCGCTGTTCTCCGAGTCCGCCTCCCGCGTGCTCGTCGCGGTGGATCCGTCGCTTGTCGACGCCACCATCGAGCGCGCAAACGCCACCGGCGTCCCAGCGCACGTGTTGGGCACCACCACCGACGACGGCCAGATCACCTTCGGTGAGCACTCCGTCGCCGTGGCCGCGCTGGCCGACGCGTGGGCGAATACGTTGCCGGCACTGTTCGGCAACGCGACGGCCCCGAACGCCGCGCTGTAACTAACGCGATTTAGAGGTTATGCCGCCAGGTCATTACGGTGCCTGGCGGCGTTTCCATGCGCAGGCCTGTTGCCTCAACACCGGGCTGGCCTGCGTCGTCGACGGAGAAGCTGACGAAGGTCTGGTTGTAGGTCTGGTTGGGAACGAGCGCCTGCGGGTCCCGTGGCAAGACCGGGAGGTCTACGGTGTCGCAGAGCTGGGTGGCAAAGTTGCGCACGCGGTTCGCCGCCACGTTGCCTTCGCCGACGATGGTGATGTCGGGGCTGGCTACGTTTTCGTCGGGGCTGTCGCCTGCGGTGTTGCCGGTGTAGATGTAGCTGATGTCGAAGCAGCGCAGCTGGGTCACGTCGGCGAGCGCGGTGTCGGCGTTGGTGTAGTTGCCGACACGCCTGCGTGCCTCCTGCCCTGAGATGACGCGGGGGTTCTCTACGCGTGCCCGGAAGTGGTACGCCCCGCCCTTATCGCCGAGGAGCGTGACGGCGGCGGACTGGCGGAACTGCAGCGCGGTCGCCGTCTTCGGCTGGGGCGCCGCGCAGCCAACCAGTGAACCGGCCACACAGGCGCTCGCGGCCAGCAGCGCAGCGGTTCGCTTCAGCACTGACATAGCCGCCACTAGTCGACGCGCTGCTGCGCATCATCTGGGCGCACCAGCGGCTCCGGCTCGTACTGCGCCCGCAGGTCCTTGAGCGTCTGCGTGTGCTCCCAGAGGCGCTTGTCCTCGTCCGTGACTGGGGTGAACTTGCGCGCGGCCAGCGGGTTGCCGTCGATGTCGATACCGATGTAGGTCACCGTGGCGTGAATCGCGTTCTGGAGCGACTCGCGGCCGCCGCGCGGGTCCCCCGATCGAACAAAGATGGAGGTATGCATCGAGCGCGCATCCGTCCTGGTCAGGCGCGCTTCCACCTCGATGAGGTCGCCGATGTGGATCGGCTTGTAGAAGCGGATGCCGCCGGCGTACACCGCTGCGGTGCGTTCCCCGGACCACTCCATCGTGCAGGCCATGCCGGCTTCATCGATCCACTCCATGGCGGTGCCGCCGTGCACATCGCCGCCCCAGTTGATGTCGGTCGGCTTCGCCAGGAAGCGGTGGATGGTGCGTGGTGCGGTGGAGTCGTCCGTGTAGGTCTGCTCCAGCATGGACGCCTCGATGGCCTTGCGCAGGTCGATGCGGGAGATCGCGGCGGCTTCCACGCGGCGCTCCTCATCGGTCTCAGGCGTAAATGTCGGCACCGGGGTTGGGCGCCCAGCTGCATCCTTTGCCACGAAAATCACCAGGCAGTCGCACGCGCGGGTGAAAACACCTTCTCGTGGGTCTGCCGAGAGCACCTCGTTGACGATGTGCATGGAGGTGCGGCCAGTCATCGCGATCCGGGAACGGACCTCCACAATGTGACCCGACGGAATCGGTCGGGTGAAGTGGATGTGGCCGACGTAGGCAGTCACGCAGTAGGTCGAAGACCACTGCGCGGCACACGCGTATGCCGCCTTGTCGATCCACTGCAACACACGGCCACCGGAGACGCCCTGGGCGCCCGCGTGGAGAACATCTGTAGGAGCCGCCATGAAACGCAGCGTGATGGAAGGAGACTTCATGGCACCACAGCATAATATGAAATCCATGGCACAGAGGAAGGCACCGAAGAAGACAGAGGTGGACCCGGCAGCGACTCGAGCGGCCGTCTTGGCAATCAAGGACTGGCTGTTGGACGAAGAGGGCGTCGATAAGCCCGGCAGGGCGCTGCTTGCCGACGCCGTTCGCCGCACCGCCCGCACCCTCGCCCACGAGATGCCCGGACACACAGTAGAGCTGCGAGTACCCCCGTTTGTTGCGGTGCAGTGCGTCGAAGGCCCCCGCCACACCCGCGGCACCCCGCCCAACGTTGTGGAAATGGACCCGACCACCTGGCTGCGAATCGCCACAGGTTGTGCCACTTTCGAGGAAGAAGTTCGCGCCGGGCGTATCGACGCCTCTGGCTCCCGAGCCCACGAAGTCCAAAAAGGGCTGCCCGTTCTACCCCTTCACCCCTAGGTGTTCGTTAGAGTAGAGCACGTGCGAACCGAAGAGGAATACATCGGGGATGACACGCCGCGCGAAGAATGCGGTGTGTTCGGCGTTTGGGCGCCCGGTGAAGACGTATCAAAACTGACATATTTCGGACTATTTGCCCTCCAGCACCGCGGCCAAGAAGGCGCAGGTATCGCTGTGGGCGACCACGACCAAGTGGTGGTGTTCAAAGACATCGGGCTGGTCAGCCAAATCTTTGACGAGCCGACGCTCGGCGCGTTGCAAGGCGACGTCGCCATCGGCCACACCCGGTACTCCACGGCGGGCAATAACTCGTGGGACAACGTGCAGCCGATGTACCGCGTCAGCCCCAACGGCACCGACGTCGCGCTGGCACACAACGGCAACCTGACCAACTACGTGGAGCTGCAGCGCGAAGCCGTGGAGCGCAAGCTCATCCCCGCCGACGGGGTAGAGGGCCAGGGCTCCTCCTCCGACACGGCGGTCGTCTCCGCCCTGCTTGCCGACGCCATCCGCGACGACGTCACCCTCCTGGAATCCGCGCGCCAACTCCTGCCGCGCGTCAAGGGTGCGTTCTGCTTCATGGTGACCGACGGTAAAACCCTCTACGCGGCCCGCGACCCACACGGCGTGCGCCCACTGTGCCTCGGCCGCCTGGAACGCGGCTGGGTCGTCGCATCCGAAACGTGTGCGCTGGACATCGTGGGCGCCTCCTTCGTCCGCGACATCGAACCAGGCGAGCTCATCGCCATCGACGAGACCGGCGTCCACTCCGAGCGCTTCGCCGACGCACCGCACGCGCACTGCGTGTTCGAGTACGTCTACGTCGCCCGGCCCGACTCAGTTGTCGACGGCCAATCCGTCAACAGCGCCCGCATCGACATCGGGCGCCGCCTGGCCCGCGTCGCACCCGTCGACGCCGATCTGGTCATGCCGGTCCCAGAGTCCGGCACCCCGGCAGCAATCGGCTACGCCGAGGAGTCCGGCATCCCGTTCAAGCAGGGCATGATGAAGAACGCCTACGTGGGCCGCACCTTCATCCAACCCTCCGACACGCTGCGCCAGCTGGGACTGCGCCTGAAGCTCAACCCGGTGCGCGAAGTCATCGAGGGTAAGAAGCTCGTCGTCGTGGATGACTCCATCGTGCGCGGCAACACCCAGCGCAAACTGATCCGGATGCTGCGCGAGGCCGGCGCCGCCGAAGTGCACGTGCGCATCGCTTCGCCACCGGTGAAGTGGCCGTGCTTCTACGGCATCGACTTCGCCAGCCCCGGCGAACTCATCGCCAACCACGGGCGCGGCGGCAACGAAGAAGTCGTCGCCGAGTCCATCAGGACCATGGTGGGTGCGGACTCCCTGGCGTTCGTCACCACCGAGGACATGATCGCCTCCACCAACCAGCCAGCCTCCAACCTCTGCGCGGCCTGCTTCACCGGCGAGTACCCACTCGGGCTCCCGGAGGGCAACCACAACGCAGATCTTGTTCGTCGTCTTCAGAAAGGTGAAAACGCATCATGACCCACCACAACACCCCAGCTGACTCGGGCGTGTCCTACGAGGCCGCAGGTGTCTCCATCGAAGCCGGCGACAAGGCCGTAGAGTTGCTCGCGCCCCTTGCCAAGCGTGCCTCCCGCCCAGAGGTCCAGGGTGGCATCGGCGGCTTCGCCGGCCTGTTCGCCTTGGGCAAGTACAAGGAGCCGCTGCTCGCGGCCGGATCCGACGGCGTCGGTACCAAGCTGGCCGTCGCTCAGGCGATGGACAAGCACGACACCATCGGCATCGACCTGGTCGCCATGTGCGTCGACGACCTTGTCGTCTGTGGCGCGGAGCCACTTTTCTTGCAGGATTACATCGCGATCGGCAAGGTCGTCCCCGAGAAGGTCGCTGACATCGTTTCCGGCATCGCCGAGGGCTGCGTCCAGGCAGGCTGTGCGCTGCTCGGCGGCGAGACCGCGGAGCACCCAGGCGTCATGGACGTCAACGACTACGACGTCTCCGCCACCGCCATCGGCGTCGTCGAAGCTTCCGAGCTCCTCGGCCCGGACAAGGTCCGCGAGGGCGACACCATCATCGCGATGGCGTCCTCCGGCCTGCACTCCAACGGCTACTCACTCGCACGCTACGTGCTGCTCGAGCGCGCCGGGCTGCCTCTCGACGGTCACGTCGACGCCCTCGGCCGCACCCTCGGCGAGGAGCTCTTGGAACCAACCAAGATCTACGCTCTCGACTGCCTGGCGCTTGCCAAGGAGTGCGACGTGCGCACGTTCTGCCACGTCACCGGCGGCGGCCTGGCCGGCAACATGGAGCGCATCATCCCTGAAGGCCTGGTCGCAGACATGGACCGCTCCACCTGGACCCCCGGTCCGATCTTCCAGACCATCCAATCCGTCGGCGACGTCCCCGTCGAGGAGATGGAGAAGACCTTCAACATGGGTATCGGCATGGTGGCCGTCGTGGCACCAGAAGCGCGTGACCAGGCGTTGGCGCTGCTGAAGGACCGCGGCATCGACAGCTGGGTCCTCGGCGAGGTCCGCGCTGCAGATGCCGACGAGGATGCCCGCGCGGTGCTTCGGGGCCAGCATTCTTAGGAATCACGCACCACATTCCGCAATTTCAATCACCGGGCTTCACAAAAGCCCAGGTCGCTGATTGGCTGTGCAGGAATGTGGTGTCGCCTTAGTGGCCTCAGTGCCAAAGGACGCACCCAGTTTTATCTAGCCCTTTTGTGACCTGTGGATATGTAAGTGGCCTGTTTTGGAATTGCGTCCTTTGGCACTCGTGCTCCCGTGCGTGCACCAAATTCTCTCCCGCCCGACCAGCGACTAGGGAAAACGCCAGGCCTCTACCTAAAACCAAGGAATTTGGTGTCTCCTTGGTGCCAGCAGCCTCTGAACGAGTGTTAAGGCACCAAAAGAACACCCGCGGCCCGGATGGGCAGCAGGTGTTCTTTGTAAGCGTTGGACGTTTAGCGGTCTGAGGTGCCGTACGCATCCCAGTCGGCGTAATCGGCGTACTGGTCATCTACCTCGTAGTCGTCGTCCTCTTCCCAGCTCTTCTTCGGAGCTTTGCCTGCGAGCTCGCGTTGGAGCGACTCGAGGTCCATTTCAGGAGAGTTGTACTTGAGTTGGCGAGCAACCTTGGTCTGCTTTGCTTTGGCGCGTCCGCGACCCATTGCGTGACCCCCTTGAGGTGGTTCTTCTGGGCGGCTCCCGGGCAGGGAGCGGCCTCATGCTTTTCGATTCGTTAATTGTCCTGTAGGACATAATAGCGCGAACGTTCCAAAAATTCCCCTCCACGGGGTGACCTGTGTGTTTGCCCAGCGGGCCCCGGCAAGAGCCCGCACCGGGCCCCAATTTGAGACCTAGTTGCCGCGCAGCCGTTGTTGTGCCTTGCGCCCGGCTTTCTCGCCCTCGTCGGTGGGGAGGGAATCGGGGTCGATGCGGGCGGAAACGCCATCGATGTCAAGGTCGACGGCGGTGCCGGCGTTGAGTGCGGACCGTTTCAGGCGGGCCAGTGCGATGGGGCCGTAGTCGGCGTCGTGGACGACGGTGCCCAGCGTGCCAACCGCGCGCCCGCCCGCCCGGATGGTTGCACCGATCTCTGGCTCGGTGGGTGCGGAGCCGTCGAGCTGCAACATCACCATGAGCCGAGGGGAGCGGCCAATGTTTTCCACGCGCGCGACGGTCTCTTGCCCGCGGTAGCAGCCCTTCTCCAGGTGGACGGCGGCGATGCGGTCACCGCGGTTGATCAGGCGCGGGGCTTCGTGCGGGATGGTTTTTTCGTCGCAGTCGGCGCCGAGTTCGGGCTCGCCGGCCCGCACCCGCTCGGCGGTAAACGCCATGAGTCCGCCGAGCGCGGCCCCGCGTTCCACCAGCGTATCGACGACCTCTTCGATCCGATCGCGTTCGACCGCGATGTCGAAGCGCGCGTGCGCGGTCCACGGGGACACCCGCCGGGAAAACGCCGTGCCGTCCATCGACGCGAGGGCTTCCGTGGCGTCGGCTGGGCCGATGAGCGTGAGGATCGCCAGGTCGGTGTCGGTGATGGTGACGTCGGACCAGAACACCATTTTGCGCAGGAACGCGGTGAAGGTTTCGTATTGCGCGGCTGGCAGGTCGAGGTAGAACGTGGCGCCGTCGTAGAAGACGTCGGCGTGGTGGAGGATCCTGCCCTGTGCGTCGAGGTCGAGGGCGGAGGCTGCGAAGCCGGAGGGGGCGTCGTCAAGCTTTTGTGAGAGGAGGTTGTTTAAGAACTCTGGTGCGTCGGGCCCCGCGACCGCGATGATGCGGCGCTGCGAGCGGTCGATGATGACGGGCTGGGTGTCCATGGCGCGTTGTTCGCCGAGCGGCTCCCCGTAGTGCCAGGCGACCCCCTTCGCGTCGAGCGGCGTCGTGCCCGCAAACTCTGCGGCGCCAGGGCGTTGCAAAAGTGGAGAAGAGTTCAACACATCCACCATCGTAGCGGGATACTATGAACGCATGGGTTCGTCGCACTTGTTACCAGCTCCAGTGATCTATCTTGTGGAACCGTTCGGCGGTTCTATTCGACGCCAAAACGCCAGCATGCCGCACGTGTTTTGGGACGACGCCGCCGTCACGCGTGGCGACGGCATCTTCGAAACCATCCTGATCCGGAAGGGGGTGCCCGCCAACCTTGAGGCCCACATTGAGCGTTTCCGGCGAAGCGCCCGCACACTCGACCTGCCGGACCCGGGGGTGGACCACTGGGTGAAGGCGACGAATGAGGCGGTGGCCGACTACGTGCGCGAGCGCGGCAGCGAGCCGGAGGAAGTGGACGCGCGCTGCGTGTGGACGATGACGCGTGGCCGCGAAACCACCGGCGTCCCCACGGCGTGGCTGACGGTGCGCCCCATCGACGAGACTGCCCTGAAGCAGCGCAAGAGCGGGGTATCGGTGATGACGACCTCGCGTGGCTACTCCCTGGACACCGGTGAGCACGCAGTGCCGTGGATGCAGGTAGGTGCGAAGACCTTGAACTATGCGGCGAACATGGCTGCGCTGCGCTGGGCGAAGAGCCACGGGCACGACGACGTCATCTACATCGACCCCACCACCGAGCGCGTGCTGGAGGGCGCAAACTCGACGGTGATCGTGGTGAAGAAGGGCGGGCGGATCCGCACGCCGAAGCCGGGGCCGGGCATCCTGCCGGGCACGACGCAGGCCGCGCTGTTCGAGTACGCATCCGAGCGCGGCTGGAAGTGCAAGCAGAAAGACATCTACCTCAATGAGCTGTTCAAGGCTGAGTCGGTGTGGCTGGTGAGCTCCACGCGGATGGCAACGAGGGTGAAGCGCCTGAATGACAAAAAGCTCCCGGCCCCCGAGAACGCTCGGGAGATCCAGGAGCTGGTGCAGCGGGCGCTCGACGCGAGCATCGGCCTGTAAAAGCCGGTAAACCCTAGTGCTTAGCCGGCGACGCGCTTGAGCTCGGCGGACATGTAGGGGACCATCTCGCCGTCGACGGCGCGCTCGTCAACCCAACCGAGGTTGTTGTTTGGCATCAGGCCGTAGACGCGCTTGCCGGGGCCGTGGTTCTCGGGGCCCGTTTCCGTCACGATGGTCGACGCGCTGGTCAGCTGCCATGCGCGCTCGTTGAGCAGTGTGCCGTACATGATCTCGGTGAGCCCGCGGGAGTTGGTGAGGGTGACCTCGATTTCGTCCTTCAGGGAAATACGCCAGAAGCCGACCTCGCGCTGGTCAGCGCCGGTGGGCTTGCCGTCCTCGTCCAGGCGCCAGATGCGGGACTCGAAGCGGAGGTAATTCTCGCCGTCGTGGGAGATGACCAGCTGCTGGCCAAACGCGTACTCGTCGCCGTTATCGTTGGCCTGGCCCTCGCCGTGCCACACGCCGACCAGCGGCAGAAGTGCTAAGAGGCCGTCGTGGAGGCTAGGGCCCTCGCGAAGGTTGGCCGTGTCCGCTGGCAGCGGCATCTCATCAAACCCAAGCGCTGGGATATTGCGGTGCGCAGTCGCCTTCGACTGCTCCGCGGCGAGGCTGACTGCTTCGTTCCCGTTTAGTTTTTCACTCATGCGTACCAGGCTACAACGTCCTACACCAGCGGCGCGAGGTCGCCGGCCTCCACGACGGTGTTGATGCGGTCGCGGGAAAACTCGATGGAGCCGCCGGAAAGTTGCACGTTGTCGGCCTGGCCGCCTAGCGGCAGGTCGCGGGTGTCCCTGTCCAGGGTGTACGCGTCGATGACGCGGTCGGTGAGGTCGGAGGGGACGTCGATAAGCTGGCTGGGCCGCATGCGGAACGTGGGGCCGTCGAGGCGCAGGGTGACCACGACTGTGGTGGGAATGTCCGTGCCGGGGACGGTGCCGGTCATGCGAGCTTCGCTCGCGGTGCCGCCGGAGGGCGAGATGTCGTAGGGATGCGCGATGTCGAGGTCGGTCATGCCGAGGAGCTGGCCGAACGCGACGCCGTCGAGGCGCACTGTGCGGCGTACAACGTCGGCCTGCGCGCCGGTGAGATCCGCGCGGCGCAAGCGTTGCCCGGCGTTTGCGGGCAGCTCCAGGTTGATCAGCTCCACCCCGGCGTTGCCCACGCCGACGCCCGCCACCGGCACGTCTACGGAGTGCAGGCTCACCCTTGACACAGCTCCGGTCACAGCAGCCAGCGCCACCGGGAACCCGGAGATGTAGGCCTCAGGGGCGACTTCGAGCCCGTTGAGCTGCGCGGCCTGCCTCGAGAGCGTGCGCTCCACACCGGAGGCGAACAGGGTGTCGGCGGCGCCACCGACGCACAGCACCGCAACGAGCCCGAGGGCGATCGACCGTTTCTTCACGTCTCTAGTTGTACACACACGCTAGCCTTGGGGCATGACGAACACTCGCTTTCACCCCCAACCGCTCACGCTGCCGGAACATCCGGAGACGGCCAAACAGGTCGATGCGATGCTGCAGCGCGTCGCGGACTACGACGGCATCGCCGCCTTTTCCGAGCAGTTCCTCAACGGGCTTCACGACGCCCGCCTGGGCCACAACCACCTGGTAGTCAGACAGGGCGACGACGTTGTAGGAGTCGTGGGGTTCGCCCCGGACGGTTCGGCGGAGCTCGCGGTGGATCCGCAGTCGCGTGGTCAGGGGATGGGCCGCAGCCTTGTCGACGCCACCTTCGCCCACAACCCCGCCGCCGGCCTATGGGCCCACGGCAACCTGCCCGACGCACACGAGGTTGCGCTGCTCCTCGGGCTCCGCCCGGTGCGCGAGCTGCTCGTGATGCGTCTGGACGAGGTGCGCGCTGAACCCGTGCAGCTGCCCGAGGGATACGAGGCGTTCAACCTCACCGAGGCGAGCGCAAAGTGGGGCCGTGGGGCCGTCGAAAAGGCGTGGCTGGAGGCCAACAACCAGGCGTTTTCCTGGCACCCGGAGCAAGGCGGCTGGGATACCGAGCGCCTGCACCGCGCGATGGAAGCGGAGTGGTTCGACCCAGCCGGGGTGTGGCTGCTCTACCGCGGCGAGGAGCTTGCGGGCTTCCACTGGACGAAGCGCCACCCGGACGGCACCGGAGAGGTCTACGTTGTCGGCTTGGCGGACGCCTTCCGCGGCCACGGCCTTGGCGGCGTATTGATGGAACTGGGGCTGGTTCACCTCGCGGAGCAGGGAAGCCCGGCCGTGATCCTCTACGTTGAGGCGGACAATGCCCCGGCCGTGAAGCGCTACGAGGAGCTTGGATTCCAGGTCGCGGAGCGCCACGTCGTATATAAAGCAGCGGGGGCAGCGGCGGGTGATTAAACCCAACCGTCACGCAACATTCATGTGAAGTTCACGAATAGGGGCCTTTAGTGTTCACCATCACGCTTTAGCGTTACTCCTCGAACATTAAAGGTCACTATTTCTTGGAAAGGTATTCCACGTGAATTTCAAAAATCAGCGTTCTGCAGCAGTATTCGGTGCATTGGCGGTAGCGTCGGCCGCGTTGGTTGCGTGTGGCAACGGTGCAGACAATGCGGCGGACACCTCCGCAACGGATACCCCCGGTTCCGATGCTGCAGTCGCAGGGGAGTACGAACTTTCCGGCGAAACTGGGCAGCTGCTGGCGGAGGGCGCGTCTTCGCAGCAGAACGCGATGGATTACTTCCGTACGGTGTACGAGGCGGACGTTCCGGGCGCGACGCTGGCATACAACCCGACTGGTTCCGGCGCTGGCGTGAAGCAGTTCCTGGACAACCAGGTGGTCTTCGCTGGTTCCGACTCGCCACTGAAGGAAGAGGAAGTCGCAAAGGCGGCGGAGCGCTGCGGTGGCAACGAGGCGTGGCACCTGCCGTTCGTGATTGGCCCTGTCGCGGTTGCATACAACCTGGAGGGCGTCGACGAGCTGACGCTGAGCGTCGACAACATCGTGGAGATCTTCCAGGGCGTCATCAAGAACTGGAATGACCCGAAGATTGCGGAGTCCAACCCGGGCGTGGAGCTGCCGGACCAGAAGATCAACGTCGTTTACCGCGCGGATGAGTCGGGTACCTCGGACAACTTCCAGAAGTTCCTGATTGCCGCGTCTGACGGCAAGTGGGAGTCGAAGGGCAAGGCGTTCCCGACGGAGGTCGGCTCCGGTGCGAATGGCTCCACCGGTGTCGCTGACCAGGTGGCAAACACCCCAGGCGCGATCACCTACGTTGAGGCGGGCTTCGCAGACAAGATTGCGAAGGTTGACTTCGGCAACGGCCCGGTTGAGCTGAACTCCACCACCGTGGGCAACGCGCTGGCACACATGAAGTTCTCCACGGAGGGCCACAACATGGTGGTGGACTCGGAGGCACTGTTCGCGTCGAAGGATGCGGATTCCTACCCGCTGATCCTGACCACCTACGAGATTGTGTGCTCGGCTGGCTACGATGCCGCAACCGCTGGCATGGTGCGTGACTTCCTGAACGTGGCGCTGGACTCGCAGGACAGCGAGCTGGAGTCCGAGGGCTTCATCCCGGTGTCGGGCGCGCACGCTGAGCGTCTCCGTGAGGCTATCAACGCGATTCAGTAACAATGGCTACAGCTCAAGTTGAGGCGCGCCCCCGGCGCCGAGCCGGGGACCGCGTCTTCGAGGGCGTATCGACGTCCTCTTCGGTTTTAATCACGCTCATCATTTCTGCGATTGGCGCATTCCTCCTGCTGGAGGCGTTGCCACCGCTGCTGCGGAACGAGGGCGGCTTCCTCGGGTTCCTGACGTATTCGGGCCCGTGGGAGACGGCGAACCTGGACGCAATGCGTTTCGGTATCCCGAACTTGTTCTTCTCCACGGTGATGATCTCGCTCATCGCGCTGCTGATTGCGATGCCGGTCGCTCTGGGCGTGGCGCTGTTCCTCTCGAGCTTCGCGCCGAAGCGCATGGTGCGCCCGCTCGCGGTGCTGGTGGATTTGCTGGCGGCGGTGCCGTCGATCGTCTATGGCATCTGGGGCGCGAAAGTGCTGGGACCTGCACTGGGCAAATTTTATGAGTGGGTGCATTCCTGGGGAGGCGACTTCTTCCTCTTCGCCCACTACCAAAACTCGCCGTCGTTCGCGACGGGCCGAAACATCCTGACCGGTGGCATCGTGCTGGCCATCATGATCTTGCCGATCATCGCAGCCACCGCCCGCGAGATCTTCACGCAGACGCCGCGCGGTCTCATCGAGTCTGCGATGGCCTTGGGCGCGACGCGCTGGGACGTGGTTCGGATGACGGTGTTGCCGTTCGGCAAGTCCGGCTTCGTGGCTGGCTCCATGCTGGGTCTTGGCCGCGCGCTGGGCGAGACGATGGCGCTGTACATGGTGGTCTCCCCAGCACCGCTGTTCCGCGGCTCGCTCTTCGACGGCGGCACCACCTTCGCAACCGCTATTGCGAATGCATCGGCGGAGTTCAACAACCCGATTAGCGCTGGCGCCTACATTGCGGCGGGCTTGGTCCTGTTTGTGATTACGTTTGCGGTCAACGCTGCAGCGCGCGCGATTGTGAGGAGAAGTAAATGACAACGAAGAGTGTGTCGCCATTTACCCCTGTGGCGAAGTCGCGCACGATCAAGAGCGCCGTGATGGGCGCGCTCGTTGCTGCCACGATGGTGCTCGCGATGCTGCCGCTGTTGTGGTTGCTGGTCACGGTGGTCGGCCGCGGGTGGGGCGCCATCAGTGACGTCACCTGGTGGACCACGGACATGGTCGGTATCCGCGCCACCAAAGAGGGCGGCGGTGCGCTGCACGCGATTGTGGGAACGCTGGCGCAGACGTTGGTGGCGTCGATAATTGCGATCCCGATTGGCGTGGCCACCGCGATCTACCTGGTGGAGTATGACAAGGGCGGGAAGCTGGGCAGGCTGACCACGTTCATGGTGGACATCCTGTCAGGTGTGCCGTCGATTGTTGCCGCGCTGTTCATTTACGCGCTGTGGATTACGGTGCTGGGGCAGGCCCGCTCCGGTTTCGCGGTCGCGCTGTCGCTGATCCTGCTGATGCTGCCCGTGGTGGTGCGCAATACGGAGGAGATGCTGCGCGTGGTGCCGATGGATCTGCGTGAGGCGTCCTACGCCCTGGGCGTGCCGAAGTGGAAGACCATCGTGCGCGTTGTGGTGCCGACGGCCTTCTCCGGCATCACCACCGGCATCATGCTGGCGATTGCCCGCGTGATGGGCGAGTCCGCGCCGGTGCTGATCCTGGTTGGGTCCACGCCGATCGTGAACTGGGCCGGCATGTTTGGTCAGCCGCAGTCCTCGCTGCCGCTGTTCATGCTGGACATGTGGAAGGCAGGCGGCACGGGCGCAGCCGCCGACAGGCTGTGGGGCTCGGCGCTCACACTGCTCATCATTGTTGTTGTGCTCAACGCGCTCGCGCGGTTGATTGCCGCGAAGTTTTCAGTGAAGAAATAAGGATTACGTGCAATATGTCGAAGCTTCAGATGCGTGACGTCAACATTTACTACGGTGATTTTCACGCGGTGCAGGACGTCACCATGGAGATTCCCGCGCAGGCAGTCACTGCGTTCATCGGCCCTTCGGGCTGTGGCAAGTCAACCGTGCTGCGCACGCTCAACCGCATGCACGAGGTGATCCCGGGCGCCTCCGTGCAGGGCGAGATCATCCTGGACGGCCACAATATTTACGGCAAGGACGTGGACCCGGTGTCGGTGCGAAGCACCGTCGGCATGGTGTTCCAGAAGGCCAACCCGTTCCCGACGATGTCCATCGAGGACAACGTCGTGGCGGGCCTGCGCCTTGCAGGGGTGAAGAACAAGAAGGAGCTCAAGGACGTCGCGGAGCGCTCCCTGCGCGCGGCGAACCTGTGGGACGAGGTCAAGGACCGCCTGGACAAGCCGGGTGGTGGCCTTTCAGGTGGTCAGCAGCAGCGCCTCTGCATCGCGAGAGCCATCGCGGTGCGCCCCGAGGTCTTGCTTATGGACGAGCCCTGCTCCGCCCTCGACCCGATCTCGACCCTGGCCGTGGAGGAACTCATCCACGAGCTGAAGGAGAACTACACCATCGTGATCGTGACACACAACATGCAGCAGGCCGCGCGTGTGTCCGACAAGACGGCGTTCTTCTCCCTGGAAGCAACCGGTAAGCCTGGCCAGCTCATCGAGTTCGACGACACCACCACGATCTTCGAGAACCCGTCACGGCAGGAAACCGAAGACTACATCGCTGGCCGCTTCGGCTAGCCGCTACTTCTTGGCTCTGAACCGCCGCTCGATTGCCGCCAGCTTCGAGTGGCGGTCAAACGCGTCCTCGTCGTGCTGCTTCATGTACTCCTTCGGGTTTAGGCCCGTGACCAGGAAGACGACGCGGCCGGCGACGTTCACGCAGCGGTCTGCGTAGCGCTCGTAGTAGCGCGAGACGAGCGCCACGTCGACGGCCTCCCGCGCAGAGTGTTCCCAGGAGTCGGACGTTGTGATGGCGTTGAGGTAGTCGTGGAGGTCGTCGACACCCTCGTCGATTGCGTTGAGCTCAACGGCGACGTCCGCGTCAGGGTCGAGCAGCAGGTCGTGGGTGATGTTGACCATCTCGTCCACGCGGGCGGCCATCTCAGCGATCGGGGCATGCTCCGTGTTCGGCAACACGGGGTAGGGGTGGCGCAGCCGCGCCAGCTTCGCAATATGCTTCGCCATCGCGCCCATCCGCGAGAAATTCTCCACGATATAGATAGAGGACAGCACCTGGCGCAGGTCTCCCGCCACCGGGTTCTCCAACGCGAGCAGGCTCATGCTGCGCTCCTCGCAGCGCAGCTTCAGCTCCTTGAGCGGGTCGGACGCGTTGAGGGCATGCTCGGCGTCCTCAAGTGACTGCTCCAGTAGCGCGGTGGACGCCAGCTGCATGACTTCGCGCACGGTGTCGCACATCTGCAGCAGGTCGCGGTTGAAGGCTTCGAGGTGTTCACGGTAGGCGGTACGCATGCCCGCCATAGTAATAGGTACGGCCTTATCGACGAGGCAAGGGCTAGCCGCCGTTGTTCTCGATCTCCGCGCCCTCCGGCACGGTGGCGTCCTCTGGATCGTCGAGCCAGCCCTCTGGCAGTGCAACCTTGGAGGAAGAACCCTGGCGGCCGCGGGCGTCATCGGCGTGCTCGGCGAGTTCTTCGGAGTCCGCGATGATCGCCAGCAGCGCCCCGAGCTCATCGAGCGTTTCCACCCGGGCAAGGTCCTTGCGGAATTCGCCGCCAACCGGGAATCCGCGCAGGTACCAGCCGGTGTGCTTGCGGATGTCGCGGCAGGCCTGCTGCTCACCGACGTGCTCCGCGAGCAGCTCCGCGTGGCGGGCGATGATGCCGCTGACGCGCCCCAGCGTTGGCTCCGGCGGGATCGGCTCCCCGCGCAGCTGTGCACCGATCTGGGCGAACAGCCACGGCCTGCCCAAGCACCCGCGGCCGACCTCCACGCCGTGGCAGCCGGTTTGCTCCATCATGTCGGTCGCATCCTTCGCCGCGAAGATGTCCCCGTTGCCGATCACCGGCAGCCCCGTGCCGCGCATGTGCTCAACCAGCCGGGCGATCTCATCCCAGTGCGCCGCCCCGGAGTAGCGCTCGGCGGCGGTACGCGCGTGCAGCGCCACGGCTGCCGCACCCTCCTCGGCGGCGATCCGGCCCGCGTCCATGTGCGTGTGGTGGTCGTCGTCAATGCCGATGCGGAACTTCACCGTAATTGGCACCCCCGAACCTTCCGCCGCGCGGACAGCCGCGGCCACGATGTTGCCGTACAGCCTGCGCTTATACGGGATGGCTGACCCGCCGCCGCGCCGGGTGACCTTGGGCACCGGGCAACCGAAGTTCATGTCCACATGGTCGGCGATGTTTTCCTCGACGATCATGCGCACCGCCTCGTACGTGTAGGCCGGGTCCACGGTGTAGAGCTGCATGGAGCGCGGCTGCTCCACATCGGCGAAGCGGATCATCCTGAGCGTTTTCTCGTTGCGCTCGACCATCGCGCGGGCGGTGATCATCTCGCAGACGTACAGCCCGGAGGTGGTGCCCGTGAGCTCCTGCTCAATTTCACGGCACAGCACGCGGAACGGCATGTTGGTCACGCCGGCCATCGGCGCGAGGAGGACGGGGGAGTTCAGCTCCAGGCCGCCGATGCTCAGATGTGGATTCATAGTGCCCCCATTGTTCCCGCCACTGCCTGCGCAGTCCAATTCGGATGTCCTTTTTGTTTGTCGACGCCCGCTTCGCTCGGTAGGGGGTATCCAGTGAGGGTGACCTTTCTGGATGTTTGCCTAGTTTTCTGCCGTAAGACCTAAGTCACAATTATGGTGGTGTGATATCTGAATCATCAACACGAAGTGAGGTTTTTAATGAGCGAGCGTATCGCGAGTGACAAGCTGCGCGCCAAGGTCATGACTGCAGAGGAAGCTGCCCAGTTCGTGAACCATGGAGATAAGGTCGGTATCTCGGGATTCACCGGCGCTGGTTACCCGAAGGCAATGCCTGCTGCGATCGCAGCCAAGGCAACCGACGAGCACAACGCTGGCCGGGAGTACGCAATCGACCTGTTCACCGGCGCCTCGACGGCACCGGAGTGCGACGGTGTCCTGGCGGAAGCAAATGCGCTGCGCTACCGAATGCCGTACCAGTCTGACCCGCAGATGCGTAACAAGATCAACGCCGGCGAGATGAAGTTCCAGGACATCCACCTGTCCCACTCCGGCATGATGGTTGAGCAGGGTTTCTTCGGCGACGTGGACGTCGCGATCGTCGAGGCGGTCCGCATTACCGAGGAGGGCAACATCGTGCCTTCCTCGTCGGTCGGCAACTCTGTTGAGTACCTCAACGCGGCGAAGAAGATCATCATCGAGGTAAACGAGTGGCAGTCGCTCGACCTTGAAGGTATGCACGACATCTGGCTCGTGCCACCACTGCCGAACCGCATCCCGATCCCAATTACCAAGGCTGGCGACCGCATCGGTACCACCTACATCGAGATCGACCCGGAGAAGGTCGTCGCCGTCGTCAAGACCAACGCTGAGGACCGCAACGCGCCGTTCAAGGCTCCGGACGAGACCTCTGAGCGCATCGCCGCGAACTTCCTCGACTTCCTCGAGCACGAGGTGCGCCACGGCCGCCTCACCTACGACGGCTACGTTATGCAGTCCGGCGTGGGCAACGTGCCGAACGCCGTGATGGCGGGCCTGATGGACTCGAAGTTTGAGAACATCCAGGCGTACACCGAGGTTATCCAGGATGGCATGGTCGACCTTATCGACGCCGGCAAGATGTCCGTCGCATCCGCAACGTCCTTCTCGCTGTCCCCTGAGTACGCAGACAAGATGAACGCGGAAGCCAAGCGCTACCGCGAGTCCATCATCCTGCGCCCGCAGCAGATCTCGAACCACCCGGAGGTCATCCGTCGCACCGGCCTGATCGCCTCTAACGGCATGATTGAGGCGGACATCTACGGCAACGCGAACTCCACCCACATCAACGGTTCCCGCATCATGAACGCTCTGGGCGGCTCTGGCGACTTCACCCGCAACGCCTACATCTCCTCGTTCATCTCCCCGGCGACCGCGAAGGACGGAGCGATTTCCTCCATCGTCCCGATGGTGTCCCACGTGGACCACACCGAGCACGACGCGATGGTCTTCATCACCGAGTTCGGTGTCGCTGACCTGCGCGGCCTCGCTCCACGTGACCGTGTGGCCAAGATGATCGCGATTGCCCACCCCGACTACCGCCCACTGCTCGAGGAGTACGTGGAGCTGGCGTCGAAGAGCAAGTTCCAGCAGACGCCACACGATCTGCGTCACGCGTTCGACTTCCATACCCGCATCATGGAAACCGGCACGATGAAGAAGTAGCGCCAGCTACGACACCGCATCCGGGCCCGTCGGCGAGGCAGCAACCTCGATGCCGACGGGCCCGTCGACGTGTACGACCGCAATCACCGTGCGCTGTGGCAGCGCGCCGGGTAGCGGTTCGTGGAGCAGGACGTCGAGGAGGTGCTCCGCGGCGTCGATGGAGAGGTGCTCGGTTGGCTCGTCCAGCAGCAGGATTGGGGCGTCGCTGACCAGCGCGCGTGCCAGCAACAGTCGGCGGCGCTGACCGGAGGACAGTGAGTTCGCGCCGTTAGCCAGCATGAAATCCAGGCCGAACTCGAAGCCGGTCGCCTCCAGTGCCTCCGCCATGCGGGCGTCGCTGGCGGCGCCGTTGGCAACCAGCAGGTTCTCCCGCACCGTCGTGGCGAACACCCATGCGTCCTCCGCGAACAGGCGCGCACCCTCCGCGATGGCCGCCGTCCCGCCGGCGACGGGCAGCAGGCCGGCGAGCGTTTCCAGCATCGTGGTCTTGCCGCAGCCGGAAGGCCCGCGCACCAGCATCCGCTGGCCGGGGGCAAGCTCGAAGTCCCATGCTTGGTCGCCGTAGACGGTGCGCAGCGCCTCCGCCCGCACGGCCACGCCGGTCTCCGGGTGGGGGAGGGGTCCGCCGCTGAGTTTCGTTGCCTCTTCGGCGCGGTCCGCGACCTCGCGCAGGCGGTGGGCACTGCGCTTCGCCTGGTCCGCGTGCACCGCAGCCCCCGCGAGTGGGCCGTGCGCCTCAAAGGCCGCCAGCGGCAGCATTACCAGCATGCCCAGCCACACCGGGTTGCCCGTATACGTCTCGACGGCCAACCACGTAATCAGCAGCGCACTGATGCCCGTGGCCCACGCCTGGATCGCAGACGCGGTGGCCTCCGGGCGCGTGGATTGAGCCCACGCCTTGCTCGCATCCGCTGAGGCCTGCGCGGCCTGCTCGATCAGCGCGTCGCCCTTGCCAGCGACGGCGTACTCCACCCTGTCGTGCAGCACCGAGTCGAGCTGCAGCGTGAAAGCGTTTTCTGCCTCGACCAGGAAGGTGTTGCGCGAAGCGCGCGTCGCTAAGTAGGGGATGAGCAGGCCCGTGAGCGCGAACCCACCCGCCATGATTACCGCCGCCAGTGGGTGCAGCAGCGCCGCGCCCACGATGGCTACCACCGTGAGCACCACGGCGACGCCACGCGGGACGAGCGTGCGCACGATGTAATCCGTCACTCGCTCCGTATCCGCTACCAGCAGCGCCTGACCCTCACCGCGGCCCACACGACCTGCGGCCGCCTGGGCGTCGTACATGGTTGCGCGCAGCGTCGTCAGCGCGCGCAGGCCCAGCTTGTGCGCCACCAACCGGTCAAGGTAGCGGAACACCGCTCGCGAAATACCCAACGCGCGCACAGCCGTCACCGCCACCGAGAGGTCCAACACCGGCGGCATCTCCCACGCGCGCGTAATCAGCCAGCCGGACAGTACCGTCAGGCTCAGCGCCGCCAGAAGCGTGATCGCACCGGCGATGATCGGGCTGATCAGGTCGCGGGGACGCACCTGTGCGATGCGCAGCAAAAACTTCAAGTCACTCATACCTGCACCACCTGGTCTGCGGCGTCGAGTACCCGCTGGTCATGGGACGCAACCAGCACCGCAGCGCCCCGCTGCGCCAGCTCACGCATCCTTCGTATCACTTCGTCGACCAATTCGGGGGAGAGGTGCGCGGTCGGCTCGTCCAACACGAACACGTCCGCGTCCGCGGCGAACGTGCGCGCAATGCCGACGCGCTGTCGCTGGCCTGCGGAAATGCCGTCCCCGTACGGGCCGACAGCATGTGCCTCGGACACGCCCACCAGGCTGACGTCCCCGCGCGCGCCAAACAGTGCCACGTTCGAGCCCACGGTCCCAGGCTCCATCGCCGGGGTCGCAGGCAGATACGCCACCTTCTTCTCGACGCCCACTTCGCCCCCAACCATTGCATCCGGCAACTGGCCCAGCACCGCCAACAGCGTGGTTGACTTACCAGAACCATTCGCGCCGGTCAGCACCGTGACCTGTCCGCGCGGTGCATCAAACGTCAGACCGTCCGGGCGTACGCCGTCGCGCCCACGCACGCTCAGGTTGCGTACCTGCACACCGGGTTCCTCGGCGATGTAGGAGCCGGTGGTGGCGGAGGGGGCGTCGAGAAGCTCGAGGACGCGCTCGGCAGCGCTCAGGCCGTCGGCTGCGGCGTGGTAGCTTGCGCCGACCCTACGGATCGGTGCGAAAACCTCCGGGACGATGATGAGCACCGTCAGCCCGGCCAGCAGCGTGATCGAACCGGTCACCAGCCGCAGGCCGATGCTCACCGCGACCAACGCCACCGACAGCGTCGCGATGAACTCCAATGCGAACGAGGACAGGAATGCCAGTCGTAGCACTCCCATCGTGGAGTCCGCGTGTTTTTGGCCCGTTTGGCGGATCTGCTGCGCAGGACGCTTCGTGGCGTGCAGAGCGCGCAGTGTCGGAGCACCTGCCAACAGGTCCGACAGTTGAGCACCCAGCCCAGCTGTGACCTCGAGTCGGCGCTTGGTGTGATCCGCCGTCAACTTGCCGATCAGCACCATAAACATCGGAATCAACGGCAGCGTAATCAGGCAAAACACGCCAGAGATCCAGTCGAAGTAGAAGATGACGGCGACCACGATTGGGGTGCCGATGGCCGTCGAAAAGAGGGCGGGGAGGAACTCCGTGAGATAAGGGCGGAAGTCCGTAATGCCGCGCGTGAGCACGTGACGCCACGTCGCCGAATCCTGCTCCACCGCGCGCGGGTCCTGCTTCGCCAACGCCCGCAGCGCCTTCGTCCGCAAGTCCTCTACAACGCCGCCGACCGCATCGGCGGACCAGCGCTGCGCTACCCACGACAACACGCCGTGGGCCACAACAACGCCAGCAAGCGCCAACAGCAACGAGGCACGCGGAACCGCGCGCTCCGTCACCGCCGACGCTGCGACAATCCCAATCAAAATACCCCGGGCCACCAGCAGTAACGTGTCTGCAGCTTGCGCAACGCCCGTGCGCACAATGAGTTGGCGCACGGGCGGTACGAGGCGAAGTAGCCGGGGGTCAATCGGCGAGGCCATAGCCTAGACCGACACCCTCTTCCGGAACGCCCAGTAGGTCCAAATCTGACCTGCCAGGACGATCGGGGTGAGGCACACAGCCGCCCACGTCATCACCTTCAAGGTGTACGGCGAGGAGGACGCGTTGCGGATATCCCAGCCAGCGAACAGGTCGCTTGTCGACGGCATCACGTCCGGGAATAGCGAACCGAAGAGAACGATCGCGCAGCAGATAATCGCGAACGCCGTCATCCAGAACGCCAAGCCGTCCTTGTTGCCAACAATCGCGACCACGGAGACAACCAGGCCAACTGCAGCGAGCACCAGCGGGATCCAGGTCCAGCCAGCGCCCAGCGTGAGCTGGATCCACAGCAGGTACGCCGCGCCAACGACGATCGCCGGGCCAGCAATGAACTTCTTCGCGAACGCGTGCATCTCAGCACGCAGCGGATCGTGGGACTTAAACCCAAGGAACGTCGCACCGTGCAGCATGAACAGCAGTACGAACGCCACGCCGCCCAGCAGGCCGAGCGGGTTGAGCAGGCCAAGGAAGCCGTCATAGAAGGAGTCCAGACGGCCCTGCTCGTTGAGCGGAACGCCCATCACGATGTTCGTGAAACCAACGCCCCACAGCAGCGTAGGCAGGTAGGAGCCAAACGCCGTGCCGGCGTCGCAAAGCCTGCGCCACTTCAGCGTGTCCACCTTGACTCGCCACTCCAAGCTCACGCCGCGGACAATCAGGCCCATAAGGATGAGCACCAGCGGCAGGTAAAAGCCGGAGAACAGCGTGGCGTACCACTCAGGGAACGCCGCGAAAATCGCCGCGCCGCCCGTAATGAGCCACACCTCGTTGCCGTCCCAGATCGGGCCGATTGTCCTGATCGCAGCCGTGCGACGACGGTCGTTCTCGATCTCATCGCCCTTCATGAACGGCAACAACATGCCAACACCGAAGTCAAAGCCCTCCAACACGAAGTAGCCGGTGAAGAACACTCCGATGATCACAAACCAAAGCACTTGCAAGTCCATGATTTATAGCTCCTTGTTGTCCGCAGTGGTTGTGGTTGCGCCGGACTCCTGCGAAGACTTGAAGCTCAACGGCTCCAACTCGGTCTCGGCGTTCGGGCCGTAGAGCACGTCCTTCAGGCGCTTGGAGTCGCCCTCGTGCAGTCCAGGCTGGTCCATGCCCTTGCGGACCTGACGCTGAATGAGCCATACCCACAGCACCGCACCGATGCCGTAGAGCACCGTGAACAGCACCATAGAGAGCAGCACCTGCCACGGCTGGTGGTCAGAAACACCGAAGTCCAGCAGCATGTGAATGTTCTGCTCCATACCCGGGTGGTCCCCACCCTGGAATGCAGGGTTCGGGTGGACGATCCACGGCTGGCGGCCCATCTCGGTGAAGATCCAGCCCGAAATGTTCGACAGCCATGGAGCCGGCAGCGCCACCAGGCACAAGGTGCCCAGCCACTTCGCAGTAGGCACGCGCTTGCCGCGGGTCACCCACAGGCCTACCAGCGCCATCACGACGGAAACGACGATGAAGAAGATCATCATGCGGAAGGACCAGTACGTCACGAACAGGTTCGGGGTGTAGTTGCCCGGGCCGTACAGCGACTCGTAGTACTGCTGCAGATCCAGCACGCCCTGCAGCTCAACGCCAGAAAGCTTGCCCTGTGCCAGGAACGGAAGCACAAATGGCAGGCCGATCAGCTGGGTTGCGGACTCGCAGTCGTTGTACGTCGAGATAGAAAGCACCGAGAAGTGCGGATCCAGCTCAGTGTGGCACAGTGCCTCTGCCGACGCCATCTTCATCGGTTGCTGCGTAAACATCAGCTTGGCCAGCTCGTCACCAGTCAGCGTGATGAGCACCGTCGCAGCGAGGATGACCCACGCACCGAAGCGGGTGCAGGAACGCCACACCGTCGCGGCATCCCCATCCGGATCGCCCTTGCGGGCCTCGCGGATCATCCACCAGCCAGCGACGCCGCACACCAAGGTGCCCGCGAGCATCCAAGCGCCGAACACCGCGTGCGGGAACGCCCACAGCACCGTTGGGTTCGTAAGCAGTGCCTTGAAGGAAACGAGCTCAGCACGGTTCGTTTCCGGGTTGAATACAGCGCCCACCGGGTGCTGCATGAACGAGTTTGCAGTAATAATCCAGAACGCCGAAATATTCACGGCAATCGAAACAATCCAGATCGACGCAAGGTGTGCCCACTTCGGCAACCTGCCCCAACCGAAAATCCAGACGCCGAGGAAGACGGATTCAAAGAAGAATGCCGTCAGGCCCTCGAAGGCGAGCGGTGCACCAAACACGTCTCCCACGAACGAGGAGTATTCAGACCAGTTCAAGCCGAACTGGAACTCCTGGACGATGCCTGTGACAACGCCCATCGCGAAGTTAATGAGGAAAATGTTTCCGAAGAAACGGGTCGCGCGGTACCAGCGCTCGTCGCCAGTCTTGTGCCAGATGCTTTGCATGATCGCAACCATCGGCGCGAGTCCCATGGTCAGTGGGACGAAAAGGTAGTGATAGACCGTCGTAATGCCGAACTGCCACCTTGACAGATCGACTAAATCTAGCGGCATTGTGACTCCTTCAACGTAAACAACCAATAAAGGTTATGGTCATATATTTACCGTAGCAGGCACCGAAAACCCCTAACTTCCAGGGGGTATGACCATATATGGGGGTAGCGTCCTGAAGGGTCATTTCGGGGTGGGTTTACGATTTCGGCCCACCCCTGAGTTGTGCTAAGTTGTTGCGCACGGGCCTTTAGCTCAGTTGGTAGAGCTACGGACTTTTAATCCGCAGGTCGCGGGTTCGATCCCCGCAGGGCCCACCGTGGAAAACCTCCGGTTCCTTCAAAAAGGGAGCCGGAGGTTTTCGCGTTGCTGGGTGGGCCTTAGGACTTCACCATCCGCCGGATCGCCTGCATTGCTTCTGTCACCTTGTCATCTGCCTGCGCATCGCCCGCTGCGAGCGCGCCGGAAACGCAGTGGTGGAGGTGGTCCTCAAGAAGCGCCAGGCCAAGGTTTTCCAGCGCGGAATCAATCGCGGCAATCTGTGTGAGGATGTCGATACAGTATTTGTCCTCATCCACCATCCGGTGAATCCCCCGCACCTGCCCCTCGATGCGCTTGAGGCGAGCAAGGTAGCGGGACTTCTCCGCAAAGTATCCGTGGTGACAATCGTCGTCGTGCATGCAGACATCTTAACCGACCAGTTCCACGGCTAAGAAAGATGAAATGAACAGGCGTTTTGCTATTCTCACAGGCGATGCATTAGATTAGGTCAAGTCGCTAGCCCCCATCGTCTAGAGGCCTAGGACTCCGCCCTTTCACGGCGGCAACACGGGTTCGA
>OJLY01000143.1_pt1 | contig 57250 bp, 60 predicted proteins | sample 1597031 | NCBI WGS metagenome assembly OJLY01 (sample SAMEA3904673, study PRJEB24821) | metagenome | biome: Builtin; feature: hospital; material: surface | place: USA | collected 2013-06-03
AGCAGAGGGTTATCTTTTTTGCTTTTAGCTTACCAACAGTTATTTTACACTAAGGCTTTTAGATTTGTTCAACATAAAAACGCTAGGAGTTGAAGTCCTAGCATTTTTTTGTGAAAAATTAAATGGTAACGGAACAGATATCGGTATGAAGAAGGCCTACTTCTTCAAGCGAGTGTGCTATTTGTAAGAGACGATACTCCTCTCCAATCGCAGCGGTAAAATGAACGCCCATTGCTAGACCTTTATCTGTTTCATGGACAGGCAAGGAGATTCCTGGTTGTCCTGTAATATTTAGCAGTGGACAATACGACGTGCGTAAATAGGTAAAATCAAAAGCCTTCTTCGTAACATCCCACTGTGCCTCATAGTTTAGCTGATCCATTTGATGAATTTCGCTTAAAAGTTCCTCAGGATAGACTAAGTCTGTATTATTAACTGCTGGACTTGAGCAAGTTGGGGTCAAGTATAGATCATATGTTTGATGCAAAGTTTGCATTGTTTCAACCCAAAGATCTTGTTGGGCTGAAAACTTTATATAAGCACTAGCAGGGACATTCGGTGCAAATTGGTACGTTACCCAAGTGAGAGGATCGAGTTGATCAAATTCAATGGTTGTTTGATTTTGTTCAATTTGCCGAACGAGTTGGCCCGTTTCCGTAGCCATTATCGTATAATAAGCTTCCATCACCGCTTCGTAATCTACTGGTAAGTCTATTTCGATGACTTCATGACCGAGACTCTTAAGTGTATTCAGTGTCTTTTCCATGGCAATAATTGCTTCTGGATCCGTTTCTAAGCCACGAGGGTGTTGATAAGAATAGGCAATCTTTAATGGCTTTTCAAGCGATTCAAGGGTGGGAGCCTCAATTAAAGGTAGATGATGGATGGCTGTTTTTTGATTTGCTTGGAAAGTTTTCAAAGAATGAAATACATCACGTACTGAACGAGATACGACGAGGCTTGTAGCTAAACCATTGACTGGACGGTAACGATTTGGTCCTTGGGCAATTCGTCCACGACTCGGTTTTAATCCAATCAATCCAGTGTCAGAAGCAGGGACCCGAATCGATCCTCCAGCATCAGATGCTGCAGCAATTGGAGCAATCCCTGCTTTCACAGCAGCAGCTGCTCCTCCTGAGGATCCACCGGGATTATAAGATAAGTTCATCGGATTATTTACTTTGCCAAAGTATTTTGAGTCCGATACGGTTTTTAGACCAAATTCAGGGACATTGGATCTCCCCCAGTAGATTAACCCCGCATCCAGTCCTTGTTGCAATGAACGGTCGGTATGTTGTGAGATAGACTTAAGTAATAAGCTAGAGCCTGCGGTAGTAGGATGGCCTTGATAAAATTGTCCTAAATCTTTTAAAAGATAGGGAACCCCATAAAAAGGGGGGAGTATTTGACGGGTTTTTGCGTCCATTTGAGCTAAGTATTGATCCATTTTTTTTGCTTGTTGAAGTGCTGAGTCAGGATAAGTTTCCGTAATGGCATTAAGCTTAGAGTTAAAATGTTTGGTATTCTCTAAAACGGCCTCGACTAAATCCGTGCAACGATAATCGCCATTTTTAATGGCTTGGCCATAGTAACTAGCATCTTGGTTAAAAATCATAAAGTTCATCTCCTAAATAGTTTTGTCCAGTATGAATAAGAAAACGCGTTAGAGGATATAAGATAATTTCATAACATGTCTCAAAGAGTGTGCCGCCGATTACCATTGAAAGCAATGCGCTATTAGGTAAAACACCCCAAAAAGCTAGTGCTGCAAACACAAGGTTATCAAGTAACTGACCAAAAATCGTTGAGGTAATCGCTCTGAAAAAGAGCGTGTCAGGATATTTGGTTTTAAGTTGCGTCATGACTTTTGCATTTACGAGAGATCCGATCAAATAAGCAAGTAGCGAAGCTGCTGTAATCCGGAAGGTTGTTTTAAGAATGGTGACAAAAGATTCTTGATGGGGCCAAAAAGTCGATGGTGTAATCATCATTGCGAGCTGATAGATCATTGTGGCAACCGCTAAAATGGTAAAGCCAGTATAGATCATTCGTTTTGATTGTTGGTAACCAAATAATTCAGTCGTGACATCTTGAATTATAAAGGCAATCGGGGAAATTAAAATTCCCGTAGTGACTGTAAAATGCCACAAATCAAATTGTTTTGTGGCCAATAGATTCATTGCGAGTAATGAACTAGCATACGCCGCATAGAGAATAGGTAATAAGTTCAAAGTTTTTAATTTTTTCATCGATGATATGTCCTTTTCTTTATAGGTTTATTTCACCATATAAAAAAGCCTCTAAAGACTAGAGGCTTTCCCTAGTTTTGTTTATAGACAGGATGGTGTTAATGAACTGTCTGTTACTTAAATCGTAAGTAAATATTGATTAGTTATTCACTTTTTGTCGTGGACGAACGCCTTTGTTGATATCTAAAAGTACTGGAAGAATCATCGGTGAACGTTGCGTCCGGTCGTATAGTAAAGGCTTAATGGTTTCAAAAATAATATCTCGAATTAATTTTTCATTAATATGATTTCCATTCTCATTCAGCCCTCGATTGATTGCGGCTTTTAATTCAACTTGCATCTCGTGGATTAGATCACCTGATTCTTTCATATAAATGAAACCACGAGACATAATATCAGGTCCACTGACGAGTTGTTTACGTTCATAATCAATGGTTGCAGTAATGATAACTAAACCATCTTCAGATAGCATTTTTCGGTCACGCAATACAATATTTCCGACGTCCCCGATTCCGCTACCATCGACGTAAACATCATCTGCTTCGAATTGTCCAGCTCGGCGGGCACTATTACGTGTTAATGCAAGCATTTCGCCGTTACGCATGATGAAACAATTTTCCTTAGCAATGCCAACTTCTTGGGCTAATTGACTTTGGATACTTAACATTCGATACTCGCCGTGTACTGGCATAAAGAATTTTGGTTTTAATAAGCGCATCATTAACAGTTGTTCAATTTGTGATCCGTGCCCTGAAGTATGGATATTATTAACTTTACCGTGGATAACATGAGCGCCTGTCTCGAGTAGTTGATTAATTACTCGGTTAACACTGGTTGTATTTCCCGGAATGGGGCTACTTGAAAAGATTACCGTATCGTGCGGTTGAATTGAGATTTGATTATGGGTTCCATTAGCAATTCGACTCAAAGCGGCCATCGGTTCACCTTGCGAACCGGTACATAAAATAATGAGCGATTCAGGATTGTATTGGGCTAAGTTGCGATTATCAACAAATATATCCAATCCGTAGTCTTCAATATAGCCTAGCTCCAATCCATTCGTAATGGAATTTTCCATACTGCGACCAAACACTGCAATCTTTCGATTTGTTTGGATGGCAGCTTCCACAACTTGTTGAAGTCGTGAAACGTTGGAAGCGAATGTTGCAAAGATAACCCGACCTTTAACACTTTGAATAATATTGTGAATCGATTGACCGACAATTTTTTCTGACATCGTAAAGACAGGGACCTCTGCATTGGTACTCTCGCCCATCATCAGCAATACTCCATCGTGGCCAAGCTTTGCCATTCGGTAGAGGTCAGCAGGTTCACCAACTGGGGTGAAGTCAAATTTATAGTCTCCAGTAAAAATAATATTCCCTTCAGGGGAGTGAACTACAATTCCGTGAGCTTCAGGAATAGAGTGGGTGACTCTAAAGAAGCTAACTGATAATTTTCGGAAGTTAATCACCGTGTCATCATTATATTCATGGATTACAGCGTCACGTAATAAACCACGTTCTTGTAGTTTATTCCGGATTAATGACGCTGCTAATGGATCGGCATAGATTGGGAGATTAATTTGTTGAAGTAAGTAAGGTAACCCACCAATATGGTCTTCATGTCCATGGCTAATAACAACGGCCTTGACTTTATCTCGGTTTTGTAAAATATAACTGTAATCGTTAATAACGTAGTCGATTCCAAGTAGCTCATCTTCTGGGAAGAGGACGCCACAGTCTAAAATAATAATCTCATCTTGAAATTGGACGCCATACATATTTTTGCCAATTTCATTCAGTCCTCCAATGGCGAAGACACCAACTTCATTATTTTTTAAATTTACTGACATTATATTTTCTCAATCTTGAACTCAGGATGGTGTTCTTTTTCATATTCTAAGTGCTCCTGAGAAATTTCAATAACACTTTCAATCATGTATGGCGTATTTTCGGCTAAATAATGAATCACTTCACGACGTGAAGACGCATCAATAAATAATGACTGTGTCGTTTCACGACGCGGTGCTTTGACCGCATTATCTTGGTATAAAACTTTATATATCATTTAAATTCTCCTTTTTTTATTTACTGAAATATAACTACCTTATTTTAACATAGATATGCTCGGCTGTCATGCAGCCGCTTTTTAATTATTAAGAAATTATTAAGATTGATGCTTCATGCAAGATTTTCTCAATTTTTTCGTATCTATTATTAGGCTAGGACAAAAGGAGGTGAGGGAATAATTGAAACAATTGCTCAGACCGTTTTAAATCAAGCGGTTCGCTTTGGGACATCAGATATTCATTTTTTACCCAATAAAGATGACTATCATATCTTTTTTCGGATGAATGGTCAGCTTGAATTTATTCAAAGTCTGTCCATTGATGAGGGGAAGCGTTTAATTAGTTATTTCAAATACTTAGCCAATATGGATACAGGGGAGAAGCGTAAGCCTCAATCTGGAGCTAGTGATTATATATTAAGAGATGGTCAACGGATTGAGTTGAGGTTTTCAACCTTACCGAGCGTATTATTATTAGAATCGCTCGTAATTCGTATTCTTAAACAACAGTTTAAAGAAAATCAAACACTCGCTACTTATTTTCCGAATATGGTGGCCGTGTTACGCCATCTTGTGGGGAGAAAAAGCGGTTTATTATTATTTTCGGGTCCGGTTGGCTCAGGCAAGACGACAACGATATATCAATTGTTGCGAGAAAGATTGCACGATGAATCGCTCCAAATTATTACAATGGAAGATCCGGTTGAAATGTATGAGTCGAAATTTCTACAAGTTGAAGTGAATGAACGTGCGGGTATTGGATATGACACGATTATTCGCGCTTCACTCCGACATCATCCCGATGTATTGATGATTGGAGAGATTCGCGATGAAGATACAGCACGAATGGCAATTCGGGGTGCGCTAACGGGGCATTTAATGATTGCGACCATTCACGCAAAAAATACACTCGGAGTTGTTGGGCGATTGCAAGAATTACAAATTACTGACGAACAACTTAGACAAACGTTAATTGGAATTAGCACCCAAAGGTTAATTCCACGTTATTGTCCACGTTGTAATGAGGCATGTCATTTTGATTGTCAATATTATGCAGGACATCAGAAGCGAATGGCCCTGTATGAAATTTTGACAGGAAAGGAGTTAAAAGCAGTACTGGATGGCAATATGTTGACGAATATGAAGACGCTCAATCATCACCTTAGAAAGGCTTATGCTTTAGGATATATTGATGAAAAAACATACGATAAATTTGAAATGGTTTAAAGGGAAGACTATCCCTCAATCTGTAGCAAAAAAAGATCAGAGTTATCTAATGAAAGTGTTGGGGGAACTTCTACAGGAAGGCTTTTCCATGAATCAGTCGATTCAATTTACAGTAATTTTATTACCTAAGTATCAAAGCATTTTCAACCAATTTGATCAACTACTTGAGCGTGGTGAATCCATTGAACGCGGCTTAAGAATGCTAGGTTTTTCTTTACCAATTTGTGCCCAACTCTTTTATGCTCAGCGGCAAGGGCGGTTTATTGAATCATTGATGGAAGTGAGTGAACAACTCGCCCAAGAAGCAACGTATCGGGAAAAATTAATTAAAATCCTTGTCTATCCATGTTTTTTAATGATTTTCCTAGGCGGGATGTTATTTGGTATGCGGAATTTTGTACTACCTCATATTTTAAGTTTTATTTCAATGGAAACCTATGAAAATCAGTATCTTATTAAAATATTAGTCAATTTCTTTGGTTATCTGCCTCAAATTACATTGACCTTGTTAGGGGTTATCATATTAATTTATGGGTTAGTCGATTATTTTTTCTTAAAAAAGAGTGCTATTGAACGATATCTTTTCTTGAATCGTTGGCCGCTAATTGGGCGATGGTCAAGGCAATATGCAACTTACAAACTTACGCATCAATTAGGCCATTTTATGAGAGGAGGTTATTCAATTCAACAAATTATCCAATTGATTCAAGATTACCCGATTGATCCATTTTTAACTGAAGTAGCTATGATGATACGTCAAGGAATGTATGAAGGGCGAGAGTTAACAGAGATACTCGATCGGATGAATTTGTTTACCGAAGAATTAGGTTTAGTCATTTATCAGGGCGAACTAACGAGTCAAACAGCTCAAAAGTGCAAATTATATTCACAAAAAGTTTATCAAGATTTATTGAATGATATTGAGAAAAAGATGGCATTCGTACAACCCATTTTGTTTATTTTTGTTGCGTTATTAGTCTTAAGTATGTATTTAATGATGATGCTACCAATGCTTATGATGAGTGAATTTAATTAGAAGGAGTGGAAAATATGAAGAAAATTATCAGAAAACTAAATTCAAAAAAACATAAAAAAGGTTTTACATTAATTGAAATGTTGATTGTATTAGTCGTAGTTGGATTATTAATGGCAATTATTATTCCGAATGTATCTGGTCAGCGTAAACGAATTAACCAACAAGCTGCTGAAAATATCGCGGAAATTTTGACAACGCAATATAATACTTATGTCATAGCGGAAAGTCCACAGGGTTCAGTTACACTAGCGGAATTAGAAACTAAAGGTTATATTACTTCAAAACAAAAAGATCAAGCTGTGAAGTTATTAAATATTGAAGAGACCTCAGAAATAAAACCTCCGATTGTGGTACCTGAAGTAGATTAATGAATCGAGGCGGTTACACTTTAGTTGAAAGTCTACTTGTCTTGGCTATATTGAGTCTATTGCTCATTTTATGGCCCCGATCGGATCAAAGTGTTGCTAATCAAATAGAAGAAAGATTATTCTTTTCAACCTTAAGTAGTTCAATACAATATTGTCAGCAACTTGCTTTGACGAGTCAATATCAAACAAAAGTAAGGTTTGATGCTCAAGAACAACAAATTTTATTCTATTTATATGGGAATTACTGTTATGAAATATTAACTTTGCCGGAGGATTTATTTTTATTAAATCAACTGCAAATTCAATTTAATCAATACGGTCATGTGTCTTATTTTGGGACGGTCCGTTTCCAAAATAATCAAAATCAACGTTATAATTTAGTTTTTCAATTAGGGAATGGTCAATTTGAAATACGATAAATTACATCAAAATGGGTTTACAATTGTAGAATCTATCGCAGCATTACTGTTATTTAGCGTGATGTTAATGTTATACTTGCCTGCCTTTATGACCGAAATGCATCGTCAACAAGCCCTGTCACATCAGACAGCAAATTACCGAATCTTTTATGAATTAGCAGCGATGTATTATGCGCAACCAATTTCGCTTATTGAAACTGGAGTTGAATATCATAACTTTTCGATGCATTCAAAGTCAATTGAAACTTTTAGAGCTTCAAAAGAAGGATGTCAAATTGAATTTATGGATGGAGAGTATATTGATGTCTCACAACAATAAATATCTACGGGGCTTCACTTTTATTGAGTTAATCGTCTCAATGTTTGTGATGAGTCTCATACTTTATAGTTTGTCAGCTGTCTATCAAAATTATCAACGAATTGATCATAAAATTGAAGGAGACAATCAAATTCATTTTTTACATTTTATCACCATGCTTGAGAATGAATTGGTCTATTATCGATATCAGTCGATTCAACAAAATCAGTTATGGTTGCAGCGACGAGATGATGCTTCTCAAAAACAAATTATCGCAATAGATCGCCTACGAATCGTAAAACGACCGGGAACTCAAATTATGCTTTATAACGTAAGGGCATGGCAAATTGAAGAAATAGGTCAAAAAATTTTCATCAAGGTGACATTTAATAATGGGCAAGTTTATGAAGCGATTATTCCAATTTTTAAGCTCTAGGTATCGTAACCATCAGGCGGGCTTTGCATTAAATATTGTGATAATATTTATGTTACTATCACAATTGTTATATTGGTCTTTAATCGTAAAAAATCAATATGCAACTCGGCAATATAAGCAATATCAACGACACTATTTGAATCAAATTCAACTTTTAGTCAGTGAGAAGTTATTTGAAGGCGTGATTTTAGATCAACTTGGTGACTTTCAATCGGAGGTGGAGCGAAAACTTTCAGAACGCATCCGTGATTTTTTAACGGAACCCATTGACGAGTGGCTCATCCAAACCCCTCAAATGGGTTTAGCAAAACTAAAGATGAATATCGAGGATACGTTACTATGTCTCTATTATTTTGAAATTGATTGTGATGAATTGTTACGCGAATATATGCTGTCTCATCCACCACAATCTTGGCAGGTGAACCAGTGGCTTGTAGTAGAGCGAAATCAAAATATTGAATCTCGACTACAAGAAGACATGCGAGGGGTTGAGGAAGTAACACAAAATTCTTCTGAGATAGAATATCAAGCAATGATTCAAACGCTCACTCAAATGGGATATACACCGGCCAAATTACCCGTACAACGAGAATATTTGTATCAATATCAATTCAGCTCTTTACCGAATCAGTGGAATTATGATGATGGTCTAGTTCAATTAAAGACGGATACATCAACAGGTCAGACTTTGTATTATTTAGTTTCTCAACGTAATCAAGATGAAAGTGGTCGAATATCTCAATTGATCTTTCGTGATCCGTATTATCGCATTAAAATGGAGCTACAGTGGTTTATTAAAACGTCATCTGTTGATTTCGAAAATACCTAATTATATGATTAAACCAGCGTCCGCTAAATACATATTTAAGCGGACGTTGAATTTTGTTATAATAAAATAAAAGAATTTAAGAAAGAAGGGGCAGCATGTCTAGAGTTGAAAAGCTAAGAAATTGTATGAAAGAATTGGAAGTTGATGGTTATTTTGTCACGACCCTTCAAAATGTCCGATATTTAACAGGATTTACAGGAACAACGGGAGTAGCATTTGTTACGGCAAACGAGCAATTTTTCATTACAGATTTTCGCTATCGTGAGCAAGCGACAGAACAATGTAAAAATTTTGATGTGATTATTCATCAAGCAGGCGTCTTCCAAGAATTAGCTTGTATTATTGATGATCTCGGCTTGCAACGTATAGCTATAGAAGCGGATGAAATGAATGTTGCAACTTATCAACAATTGCAATCGATTCTAAATATCGAAATAGTTCCAACTTCAGGAGTGATTGAAAAGATTCGAGAAGTTAAAGATGCATCAGAAATTAAGATCATCCGCCAAGCAATTGAGATTGCTGATCAAGCTTTTGAGCATATTTTAACATTTATAAAGCCAGGTATAACTGAAATCCAAGTTGCCAATGAACTAGATTTCTATATGCGCAGTTTAGGAGCAAGTGGCGTTTCATTTGATACGATTGTTGCCAGTGGCGTTCGTTCTTCGATGCCACATGGTGTTGCTAGCCAAAAAGTGATTGAATCGGGCGATTTGATTACACTCGATTTTGGTTGTTATTACGAAGGCTATGTGTCTGATATGACTCGCACTATTGCTTTAGGCACCATTGATCCAAAGTTAAAAGAAATCTATGAAATAGTACTTCGAGCCAATGAAATTGTTAATGAAAATACAAAAGCTGGGATAACCGGTAAACAAATGGATGCCCTAGCTCGAGATTACATTACACAAAAAGGTTACGGAGCTGAATTTGGACATTCTACCGGCCATGGGATTGGTTTAGATATTCATGAAGGCCCAGCAATTTCTTATCGCAATGAAGAACCACTCGTAGTTAACAATATTGTAACCAATGAACCGGGTATTTATCTAGCTGGGTTAGGTGGTGTCAGAATTGAAGATGATCTATTAATTCAAGAGGACGGCGCAGAAATTTTAAATCACAGTCCAAAAGAATTAATTATTTTATAAATATGGTATACTAATGGAGACAAAGATGTATAGGAGGAATTACCATGTCGAAACCAACCGAAGTACCCTTCCAATCTGAACCTAATCATTTAGGAGAAATTAAAGTTACGACGGCAGCGTTAGAATCAATCGCAGTCAAAGCAGCGAGTGAAGTGCCAGGTGTTGTCGTCTATCAAGAAAGTACTCAACGTCAAATTGGCAATTTATTAGGAATCTACAATGACGTTCTAGAAGCGAAAGTTAAATATGAAGCACCGCATATTAATATTGCTGTGAAAATTGGTGTTCAATTTGGGTATTCTGTACCCGAAGTAGCTTTCCAAGTGCAAGAACGAGTTAAAGAGCAAATTTTATTTATGACGGATATCTCAATTTATCAAGTGGATGTTCACGTAGTTTCAGTTGAAACAGAGCCTGCTTATGATGAAGCGCCGTATGAATATGAATACGAAGACGGTGAGGCTTAGCCAGTGAAAGGGATTAAGCGACGTCAAGCAGCAAGAAGAGTGGCGGTTCAAGCATTATATCTTCTTAACGAAACAGATCAAGTCACAGTCGATCAAGCGATTGAGTTTGCGCTAGAGTCAGGAAATTTTCCTGAAGAAGGATATGGTCAGCTAGAAGAACCTTATTTGCATGAATTGGTTCAAGGTGTTCAAAATCATACGGAGGATCTCGATTCAAAAATTACGCCGTATTTAATTAATTGGACGCTCGATCGGATTGCTAAAATCGATTTAATTATTTTACGCTTAGCTTTTTATGAGATATTCTACCAAAGTGATGAGAAAGTTCCACCAGCGGTTGCAGTGAATGAGGCCATTGAGTTAACGAAAGTATTTAGCGATGATCGTTCTCGACAGTTTGTAAGTGGGGTACTGGCTCAAGCAATGGATGCTTTAAAAGACGAAAAAAACAATGACGAATGATTTTTTAATCATTCGTTTTTTTGTGAAAAATGTATGAAGAAAATATGTAAAAGTAGCTATTAGACCATCAATAATTTTCATTATGGTATAATTAACTTAATGAATGGAGGTAGTTATCAATGAAAAAAAGAATGATATTTACAGCATTAGCAGCTGCCATTGTGATAAATCCAATCGCTTTAAATCCAATGCCACTTAATCAGGTGATGGCGGTTCAACAAAATGAACAACAAGAACTGGTTGCTTTAGGAGCATCTCTTGACCCAGCCAGTGCTCAACAAACCTTAGCCTTATTAGGCGCACAACAAGTTCCTCAAAGTAATATTTTATATGTGAATGGCGATATGATTAACCGTTATTTACAAGATGGATCGAATGCATCGACACAAGTATTATCAAGTGCATATATCCAACAAATGCCAGAAGGTTATGGAGTTCAAGTTCAAATTGTTACCCCACAAAATATCACAGTCGTTCGACCTTTAACCTATCAAAATGCGGCAATTACAGCAGGAGCTCGTAACGTAAATATTCGTATTGCTACGGTAGCTCCAGTAACTGGTGAAGGCGCATTAACAGGTGTCTATGCGTTACTTGAGCAACAAGGTCAAGCGGTCAATACACATGACGTTCAAGTTGCTCAAAGTGAAATTAATTTAGTCAATCAAATCGAACAAGAAGAGACGGTAAGTAATGAAGTAGCTAATAACGCGGTTGCAGATATTAAAACGCAAATTGTTCAAGCGACACAGGAACAACAAATGTCTGGGAACCAAATTAATGCTGAAGGTGACGTGACACTTACGCAAGAACAAATTACAAACATTGTTAATAATATTATTAATGAATATCAAATTACTAACCAAGTGGTTATCGAACAACTAAATGTCTATGCACAAGATTTTTCTAAGACCGAAGCAGCTCAAAATGCTGAAACCATCCAACAACTTGAAATGAGCATGACAGAAGATTGGAAAGATATTTTGCCAAATCTAAACGAAGGATTGACAGCCGATGAAATTTTATCTGAGGAACGTTTAGACTTTAGCGATGAAACGCAATATCATCCAATACTTCAAAAATTTGCCGAAGCATTTTACGATAGAGTGGATCAAGGTGAATTGATTAATGATATTTATAGTGACACCTTTATCTATGAGTTGATTGTTGATGCAGTTCCTACACAAGAGAAAGAAGCGCTTAACCAATTGAGAACCAAGATGTATCAATATCAAGCGGGACAACTCGATGAAGTTATGGCAGAAAATGAAATGACTACCGGATATGGTTCGGTAAAAGAAGCTTGGGAAGCACAACTGCAAACAGTTGAAGATTTAAATATGATGGATCCAGTGCAATCTGAAATCATCCGTCGTTTAGCGATTGCAACAGGTAGAGCACCACAAGTCTATGATTTTATGAATCCAACACAGTCTGATTCCGTTATTACTTATGAAAGTAGCCAGTCCGTAACGGGTGAATTCAACGCTGATTTTACGATGCTTACTTATGATTTGATGAGCGGTGAGATTACACAACTCAATGCTGTTTCAGGTGTATTTGAAGCTGTGACACCGAATTATTTAGCTGAAAAATATCAAGTAGCAATGAATGAAACTTATCAACCACACATTGATATTCCGCAAGATTATTTAATTCCAGGATATATGCCAGTGACGGAAGAATCTAATGAAATGACTGAACAAGAAATTGTGGACGAAAATCCAGATGCAGCCACTGAACCGGCAGAACCGAACGAAACAGAAACATCAGAAGAATCTCAAGTTGATGAAAATATTGAATAAGCCAATTACGCCCAGTAAAATATACTGGGCTTTTTTGAATACGTTTTTTATTGAGACATTACGCGCTTTCATGTATACTTATTATGTAACAAAAAAATATGTTGATTAGGAAAGGATGTTTTTGATTGGTAGCACAAATTATCGATGGAAGATCTTATTCTAAGGAGCTTACGGCACAGTATGCAGATGCCGTTGAGAAATTAAAGGCAAAAGGGATTACCCCTAAGTTGGTTGTCGTTACGGTAGGGAACGATGAAGCCAGCATTATTTATGACGAGCAAAAGAGAAAACGTTGTAACAAGATCGGGATGGATTTTGAAGCGTTCTACTTAGATAAAGATATTACCCAAGAAGAGCTAAACGCAAAAATTCGTGAGTTAAACGAGGATGACTCTGTATCAGGTATTTTCGTTTCTGCTCCACTTCCTGGCGACTTAAGCCACCAAGAAGTAAGTCGTGTTATCGATCCTGATAAAGATGTGGATGGATTCTCACCTGTTAACCTAGGTAAAATCGTAGCAGGATCAGGACAATTATTCCCATGTACTCCACGTGGTGTAATGAAGTTATTGAAACACTATAATGTTGAACTCAAAGGTAAAGATATTGCGGTAATCGGTAAGAGTCCAGTAGTTGGATTACCTTTATCTATCTTATTGATGAACGAAGATGCAACCGTGACACCATGTCATTTATCAACAAAAGACACCAATTCATATGTTCGTAATGCAGATATTGTAATTTCTGCTGCGGGTGTGCCAGACTTAGTTCATGGCGACAACCTTAAAGAAGGTGTTGTGGTAGTTGACGTAGGTATTAATCGTCTTGAAGATGGTTCAATTGTTGGAGACGTTAACTATGATTCTGCTGCAGAGAAAGCATCATTAATTACACCGGTTCCTGGTGGAGTAGGCCCAATGACGGTTGCAATGTTATTAGAGCAAACGATCGAGTGTGCATGCATCCATAATGGTCTTAAATTAGAGGACGTTCTTGAAGACGCATAATCCAAATGCTCACGCGCAACCTTATTTAACACCAGGTGCGCTAACTGAATATATCAAACGCAAGTTTGACAATGATCCCCATCTACAGCAAGTGCATGTAGTTGGGGAAATTTCAAATTATAGACCTCGAGCTACCCATCAATACTTTTCTTTAAAAGATGAACGAGCTGTTATTAATGTTGTAATGTTTAAGTCGGCGTTTTCTAAAGTTAAGTTTAAGCTTGAAGATGGCATGAAAGTGCGAGCCATTGGTCGCGTGAGTGTTTTTGAAAAAAGTGGACAATATCAACTGTATATCGATCATTTAGAACCAGATGGCATTGGCTCTTTATACCTAGCTTTTGAGCAAATTAAAGAAAAATTTCTTAAAGCAGGTTTATTTGATTTACCTAAAAAGCCCATTCCTAAATATCCTCAAAATATTGCCGTAATTACGAGTGAAAGTGGTTCAGTAATTCATGATATTCGAACGACTCTATATCGGCGCAATCCACTGGTTCAGTATCATCTATTCCCTACAAAAGTCCAGGGTGATGATGCGCCAGATCTAATTATTGAACAATTTAAGAATATTGAAAAGCATCCTGAACACTATGACTTAGTCATCTTAGCGCGAGGAGGCGGCTCAATTGAAGATTTGTGGGCTTTTAATAATGAGGCTTTGGCCATGGCAATTATCAATTGTTCCTTGCCAGTCATTACTTCGATTGGTCATGAAACTGACACGACACTAGCGGACTTAGTATCGGATTGTCGTGCAGCGACACCAACTGCTGCGGCTGAAATAGCGACAACGCCATTAAACGATATCCTGCTACAATTAAGCAATGCAGCGTATCATTTAAAATCAACTTTAAATCATCAAATTAGTCAGTATAATCAAAAACTTCAACATATCCAGCAACACCCATTATTTACTCAACGCGATCAGCTGCTTGCACCCTATTTACAGCGTCTTGATATGGCGAATGAGCGGTTATCTATTTCAAGTCAACAGCGATATCAAAATGAAGTTGCTAAATTAGAACAATATCGTTATCGTCTCCAAAGCCAAAGTGTGCAACAAATGATGCAACATAGCGGAACACGACTCAAGCAATATTGCCAGCTGATGGATACGACTTTCAATAATATTATTCAGTTAAAAACTCAGAAAATGATAGGCTTGAAGCAAATTATTACAGCGTATGATCCAAATCAATATTTACAAAGAGGCTATGCGATGGTGTTATCTGAAGGACAGGTTGTTACCAGCATTCAGCAAGTAGCTCAAGAACAACGTCTAAATATCCAACTAAAAGATGGTTATTTAGATGTAGAAGTAAAATCGATTTTAAGTCAAGATGAAAAATAAAAGGAGAATCGTATGAGTGAATTAGAAAAAACTCCCGCATCATTTGAGGAAGCAATGCAAGAATTAGAACAAATTGTACAAGCCATGCAAAGTGGGAATTTACCGCTCGAAGCAGCCATTGATTATTATGAACGCGGTATGAAATTACAAAAATATTGTGAAAATCAGTTAGAAGAAGTCAAAAAACGGATGGATAAATTACAAGAAGAACAGACACAGGTAGAAGAATAAGGGATAATGTAGTATGACGGAGTCAACTTTAGTTAAATATAAATCAATTTTCGAACAAGCATTAAGCCAGTGGTTTACTCAACAGACCACTCCTAATTTAATATTTGAGCCAATGCGCTATTCGTTAAATAACGGTGGTAAAAGATTACGACCGGTCATGCTTCTCGCAGCGTTAGAACTCGGTGGACATGATGAATTGGAAGATGGGTTTAAAACGGCTATTGCGTTGGAATATATTCATACTTACTCTTTGATTCACGATGATCTTCCAGCGATGGATAATGATGTATTGCGACGAGGCCAACCAACGAATCATGTTAAATTTGGAGAGGCTCCTGCTATTTTAGCTGGAGATGGGTTATTAACCGATGCCTTTGGCTTAATTGCGGATGATATATGTTTAACAGCGTCTCAAAAAGTAGCTTTAATTGCCTCCTTAAGCAAATCAGCAGGAGCTTCAGGAATGGTCTATGGTCAAATGCTTGATATGCAAGCAGAGGATTATCCCGTAACCATTGAACAACTTAAGACAATTCATGAACATAAAACAGGTCGACTCTTTTTGTTTGCGTTGGAAGCAGCGGGAATTATTGGAGATTTTAGTCCGAAACTAAAACAACTGTTGAAACAATTCGGGACCCATTTTGGCGTTGCCTACCAGATCCACAATGATTTGATTGATACGCAAAATGATGCGTTGAATCCAGATGCTGGGCAAGCAAGTGATGCTAAAAATCATAAAATGACCTATCCGGTTTTGTTAGGATATAACGAAGCGATTGATGCGTTAAATCTTGAAAAACAATTAGCTAAAGAAACACTCCAAACCATCACAGAATATACAAAGCGGGATACCCAGCCATTTAATGAGCTAATCGATGTGATACATTTTGAAAAATAGGGGGACGTATGGCCAAAGAAAGAATTGATAAATTAGTCGTACAGCAAGGTTTGACAGAAAGTCGTGAACAAGCGAAACGCTTAATTATGGCGGGACAGGTATATGATGAGAATAATCAACGTTATGATAAACCTGGAGAAAAAGTAAGTACTACTAAGTCGTTACATATCAAAGGGAAAACCATGCCATATGTGAGTCGCGGTGGTTTGAAACTTGAGAAAGCTATTGAATCATTTGGTATTGATTTAACTGACCAATGTCTGCTTGATATTGGTGCATCAACCGGCGGCTTTACAGACTGCGCCCTACAAAATGGCGCGAAGCAATCGTATGCATTAGATGTTGGATATAATCAGTTGGATTATCGACTCCGCCAAGATCCACGAGTTGTGGTGATGGAGCGTCAAAACTTTAGATACTCTAAGCCAGAAGATTTCAAAGACGGGCAACCTACTATAGCAAGTATCGATGTCTCATTTATATCTTTGCAATTAATATTGCCGCCATTAGTTCCGATTTTAGAAATCAATGGATCTGTCCTTGCCTTGATAAAACCCCAATTTGAAGCAGGAAAAGAACGAGTAGGTAAAAAAGGAATTGTAAAAGATCCACAAGTACACCGAGATGTGTTAAAAGAAACACTTACTTTTGCACAACAACTGGGGTATCAAGTGAAAGGATTAACCTTTTCGCCCATTACGGGCGGTGAAGGTAATATTGAGTTTTTAGTGCACCTAATCAATGTCAATGCACCATCGCAACCGATAAAAGACTGGGATGACATGATTGATGAAGTGGTACAGCAGGCTCATTCTCAATTTAATTCGTAGCCAAGGAGTGAAAGATTGTGTTAACAAATCTATCCATTAAAAATTTTGCGATTATTGACCAAATTGAGTTAGATTTCTCATCCGGGATGACTGTTTTGTCTGGTGAGACGGGTGCTGGAAAATCCATTATTATTGATGCGCTCGGCATTTTATGTGGTGGTAGGGGCTCAACGGATTATATTCGCCAAGGCACAGAACGACTTGCGATTGAAGGGCAATTTATCATTCAACCTGAGCATCATACATTGTTAACCGTGCTTCATGAATATGGGATTGAACTTGATTCGGAAGATTTATCACTCATTATCCGACGTGAGATTTCTCAAAGCGGAAATAATACCATCCGATTGAATGGTCAACTAGCCAATGTTTCAACTTTAAAGAAAATTGGGACTTACTTAGTTGATATTCATGGACAGTATGAGCATCAGACATTATTAGACCAAAATCGTCATGGCGATTTGCTAGATGTCTATGGTCAACATGAACTTCAACAATGTTTAGATGATTATAACCACGCATATTCAACTTATCGAAGTCATTATCAACAGTGGGTTGAAGTCTATAATCAGACAGCGCAGCAAGATCAGCGTATTGAATTTCTACAGTTTCAATTGGAAGAAATTGAGCGTTATCATTTAGTGCCTGGAGAATATGAAGAATTAGAGCAAATGAGTCAGCAACTTCAAAATAGTCAACGATTTTATGAAGTGCATCAATTACTCATTCATTATTTGAGTGAAGGTGAACACAATATGATCGATTTAATGAATAAAGTCGAAGTCTCGCTGCAAGAAATTACCGAAGTCTATCCTAAAAATCGAGAGTTACTCTCATTAGCTTCTGGAATTACTTATGACTTAGAAGAGTTAATCCACCGAATTAATCAGCTACAATTTGATCAAGCGGATAATCAATCGATCGACGATATCGAGAATCGTTTGGGTGAGTTGAGTGCTTTGAAAAGAAAATATAAGATGGATATTCCAGATTTGATTAATTATTATCAACAAATTAGTGAAGAAGTCTATCAATTGACGCATCGCGAACGATTTTTAGAAGAATTGGCTCAAAAAGTTCAAGACGCCTATGAACATGCGCTACAACTGGCAGAAGACATACACTTTATTCGTCAACAAATCGCTGAAAGATTGGAGCAAGCGATACATCATGAATTAGCCGATCTCCATATGAAATCAACGCGTTTTAAAGTTCGGCTACAAGGCGTTGAACGGATTCAACCTCCAAGTCAATTATTTGACCAATCGATCTATCGACTAAATTCACGAGGAATGGATCAAATATCTTTTGATGTCTCAACGAATATTGGAGAAGATTTTAAACCTTTGATTGTGATCGCAAGTGGAGGGGAGTTATCGAGATTAATGCTAGCGCTCAAGAGTGTGTTAGCAAAGACACAACCTGCAATGACCATGATATTTGATGAGATAGATACTGGTGTTTCTGGGGAAGTAACCTATGCAATCGCACAGAAAATGTACCAAATCGCACAGGCGCATCAAGTCATATGCATTACACATCACCCACAAGTCGCTGCGATCGCTGATCATCAAGTCTTTATTCGGAAAGTCATCCAGCAGGAACGTACTTCGACAGTCGTTCAAACCTTAACAATGGAAGAACGGATTGATCATATTGCGTCGATGATATCTGGCGAAAATATTACCAAAGCTTCACTCACGATGGCTAAAGAGTTGATGAAGCAATTGAGTGAATATAAAGGAGAATTACATTCATGACAAAACTTCATCCAACCCTTCCAGTTGTAGTCATCGGAGGTCCCACTGGCGTGGGGAAGACGGCGTTAAGTATCGAAATCGCACATTTATTTAATGGAGAAGTAGTTAATGCGGATAGTATGCAAATGTATGAACACCTTGATATTGGAACGGGTAAAATTACTTCAGAGGAAAAGGAAGGTATTCCGCACCACTTACTGAGCGTATTAACGGTGGATCGTCCCTATTCGGTGGATCAATTTAAGCAAGATGCAACGCAAGCTATCTTAGATATTGCAGACCGTGGGAAGCTTCCAATTATTGTTGGCGGCTCTGGGCTATATTTAGAGGGGTTGTTATATAATTTAGAATTTGGGTATGCTAATAGTCATGATGCTTCTCTTCGTCTGTCACTCCAAGAAAAAGCGGATGCGATTGGAAATTATGCGCTTTGGTGTGAATTAAAACAACTAGATCCCGTCGCCGCCGAAAAGATTCCTTATCAAAATGTTCGCCGAACCATTCGCGCTTTAGAAATGATTCAATTGACGGGAGAATTATTCTCTAATCAAATGAATCATCAATCCAAACCTTCTGTATTTAATGAACGACTTTTTATTTTGAATCGCGAACGTTCAAAATTATACGACCGTATTAATCAACGTGTACATATGATGGATGAAATGGGACTAGAAGCAGAAGCAAGTTGGCTCTATGAACAAGCAAAAGGTCAGGATTGGCAGAGTCTTAAGGGTATTGGTTATAAAGAATGGATTCCTTATTTTGAAGATCAAATAACAAAGGCTGAAGTGATTGAACAAATTCAACAAAATTCTAGACGCTACGCGAAACGACAACTCACGTGGTTTAGAAATCGGATGAAAGCACCTTATTGGATTGATCTTGATAAACCGGATGCCACAGAATATGTTATATCGGAAATTAGACAACTCCGATCATAGAAAGGGTATTATGATTGAAAATCAAATTCGCCCAGAGCGAGTCTTAATTGTGGGGATTCAGACAGAAGAGATGTCTGACCAAAAGTTTCAAATGAACTTCGATGAAATGTTAGATTTAACAAGAACAGCTCAAGGGAATCCAGTTGCACAAATTACGCAAAAATTAGATCGATTGCATCCTAAATCAGCGGTCGGGCAAGGAAAACTTGAAGAAATTAAGGCGTTAATTGAAGTCGAAGAGATTGATTTAGTGATTTTCTTAAATCGATTGAGTCCTTCAATCAATCAATATTTAGAAAAAGAATTACAAATCAAAGTCATAGATCGGGTTCAATTAATTTTAGATATCTTTGCGCAACGCGCTCGTACCCAAGCTGGGCAACTGCAAGTAAAGTTAGCCCAATACGAATATTTACTCCCTCGTATTGTTGGACAAGGATTGAGCCTCTCGAGATTAGGGGCTGGCATTGGAACGCGAGGACCGGGGGAAACGAAATTAGAAACTGACCGGCGTGTTATTCGTAAACAAATTAGCCAAATCAAAGCGCAATTAAAGGACTTAGCGAATCATCGAGAACGAGCACGGGAGCGCAGGCTCAATAGTCACGCCTTTAATATTGGTTTAGTAGGGTATACTAATGCTGGGAAATCAACGCTATTGAATCAATTAACAAAAAGCGGTGCTTATGTACAAGATCAATTGTTTGCCACACTCGACCCGCTCACTCGTCAATTTAGTATCAATAGTCATGATTTATTTACAATTACCGATACGGTTGGCTTTATTGATGAGTTACCTACCGAACTAATTTATGCATTTAGATCTACCCTAGAAGAAATTCGTGATGTTGATTTGTTGATTCATGTGGTGGACAGTTCGAGTGAATCGCGATTAATGCATGAAGATACCGTAGATTCGTTACTAAAGACTTTAGATATGAGAAATATCCCCATGTTAACTGTCTATAATAAAGGGGATTTATTAAAAACACCTGATCAGCTTGTTTCATATCGCCAACCGAGCCTTATCATGTCAGCTTACCGGAGTCAAGATATTGAGAAGTTAAAGCAAATGATTTGGCAAGAAGCGATTGAACAATTTGAGCGATATGAAGAAATTGTTGAAAGCAGCGATGGCCAAAAACTTGCTAAACTAAGACGGACAACGCTCGTTGAATCCATCGATTTCGATGAAAAAAGACAACACTATATTGTCACAGGTTATGAAAGACAAGGAGATAATGAATAATGATTACGATGAAAGACTTTGTCCCAGAAAAGGATCCTATCTTACGAGAACACGCTCAAGAAGTTAGCTTTCCTTTATCAAAAGAGGACTATGAACTTGCAACCAAGATGCGTGAATTTTTAATCAATAGTCAAGACGAAGCAATGGCAGAAAAGTACCAACTCCGACCCGGAGTGGGTGTTGCTGCACCGCAAATTGGTCAAAGTAAACAAATTTTTGCAATTTATATTATGGACTATGATGAAGAAGGAAATCCAACCGAACCTAAGGTTGACCAAATTGTTATTAATCCCAAATTAATTAGTCATTCGATTGAAGAAGTAGCTTTAAAAGATGGTGAGGGATGTTTATCTGTCCGTCGCGCCGTTCCAGGCTATGTACCTAGACCGAAACGCGCGAAAATTAAATTTTACGATTTAGAAGGCAAGGAGCATGTTGTTAAATTACGTAATTATGAAGCGATTGTCTTCCAACATGAACTTGACCATCTGAAAGGGATTATGTTTTATGATCATATTAACCTAGATGCTCCATGGACGCATGCAGAAAATGTTACGATTATATAGGAGTTGATACGAGATGAAACAATATCAACAATGTCTACAACATATTATCGACCATGGTCAAATTGTCGACGACCGAACTGGCGTTGGGACGTTAAGCACCTTTGGTTATCAAATGCGTTATGACTTAACTGAAGGTTTCCCTATTGTTACAACGAAACGTGTTCCGATGCGGTTGGTCGTTTCAGAATTGTTATGGTTTTTAAAAGGCGATACGAATATTCGCTATTTGCTGGAACACGATAATCATATTTGGGATGAATGGGCATTTGAGCGATATGTCAACTCAAGTGAATACGAAGGACCGGATATGAAAGATTTTGGATTAAGAGCTTTAGAAGATGGCGCGTTTCACGAAGTGTACCAAGCTGAAATGAATAAGTTCCAACAATTAATCTTAAATGAAGATGCATTTGCTCAAAAATGGGGAGGTCTTGGGCCGGTTTATGGAAAGCAGTGGCGAGCATTTGAAGGAATTGATGCGCAAGGGCATCGCAGTGTAGTTGATCAAATCGAACAATTATTGATTCGACTTAGAAAGCAACCTCATTCCAGACGACATATTATTAGCGCATGGAATCCAAATCAAGTTGATTCAATGGCTTTACCTCCATGTCATACACTCTTTCAGTTTTATGTTTGCGACAACACATTAAGTTGTCAATTGTACCAGCGAAGTGTGGACTCTTTCCTTGGCTTACCATTTAATATTGCGAGTTATGCTTTACTGACTCACTTGATTGCGCGTGAAGTGGGGTTAGAAGTAGGTGAATTTATACATACATCAGGAGATTTGCACTTATATCGTAATCATTTAGAACAAGCTCAACAATTATTAGAACGAGAGCCGCGTTCACTTCCAACATTAGAAATCAAGGGTAACCGAACAATATTTGAGCTGGAACCTGAAGATATCCAATTGATAGGGTATGACCCGCATCCAACGATTAAAGCACCAATTGCTGTTTGATAGGATATTTGTTAAACATAAAGATATTGGTCTTGACAATTTCTGAATTCATAGTATGATAAAGTAGTTGTCAGATTGGTCCAGTAGCTCAGCTGGATAGAGCACTCGCCTTCTAAGCGAGCGGTCGCAGGTTCGAATCCTGCCTGGATCGTAAAAGATTAGATGAGTATATTAATTAATCTAACATGCAAAAAGACGCCATGAACAGTTAGTCGTTCATGGCGTCTTTTGATGTATTAAATGTTATCAAATGCTTGAGCTAAAGATTTTAATCCGGCTTTTCGGTTTTCAATGCCTGGCATTAGTGGAATAACTAAAACTTCATCAGCATGCACCTGTTGCGCTTGCTCAAGTAACTGATCGCGTACTTGTTCAGCTGTGCCTACCACCATTCTTGATCGATTATTTTCGATACGCTGTTTTTCTTCATCGGAATAGGGGTACTGATTAGCCGTATCAATACTTGGATACGTTAGATGCTCGCTAAAATTATTCGTCCCTAATAACCATAAATCTAGTGCACGGCCAAACGCTTCTGCTTCTTCAGGAGTGTCGCCAATACAGGCAAAGACAGCAATGCTTATTTGAGCTTGCTCCATAAAACCAGATGGCTTGAAATTTGAGCGGTATACCTGACTGGCTTCTTGTGCTGTTTTAAGAGCATCTCGGTTTGCATAAGGGAAAAAACCATAACAATAGCCGATACCTAATTCTGCTGCCATGTTAGCAGAATCCACCGAGGTTGATAGAACCCACATGCTAGGAAGTTTATCAATTGCAGGATTGGCTTTAACTTCATGATGCCGGTGTTCTTCTGGAAGGTCATCAGCAATAAATCCTTGTAAATCTTGAATAGCCTCCTTATAATCTAAAAATCGTTTTTTAGTTTCATTAAGAGCATGATTTACAATACGTGTCCCTTTAGTATTGCCAATCCCTAGATCAACGCGTCCTGGGAATAAGCGCGAGAGAATTTTAAAATTCTCAGCAACTTTTAAAGGGGCATAATGGGGGAGCATGACACCCCCTGAACCAATGGAGATTGTTGAAGTGTGATTTAATAAATGCATCATAAGGACCTCAGGTGAGGAAGATAAAAAAGCTGGAACATTATGATGCTCTGCAACCCAAAAACGATGATAGCCTAGTTGTTCTGCGCATTGCGCCAAGGATACGGTATTATTGAGTGCTTGGGTTGGCGTTTCGTGTTCATCGATTTGAGCATAATCAAGTACACTTAATTTAATCACAGTTTTCCTCCTTTGGAATGTTGAGCAATAGATTGATAAAAGTCTCATTATCTATGCGGCTAATATAACTTGATAAGTCGATGTTCTCTAACACAGCTAGAAGATCTGATTGCTTCAGGCGCGTATCTCTAAGCAGTTCTTCAAGCTCTTGAATCGATTTGATTGAGAAGAAATCTCCGCTTATCTGAATATCATAGATTTTTGCATTTTGAATAGAAAGACCAATATGTAGTGTACCGACACCTTCAATTCTTTCATTAACTTGATAGTCAAAGTTTTTGAATCGACCATAATTCCAGTCCCAATTATTATAGGTTTTTGCTGCAATTTCATCGATGGCTTTCCAGTCTTTTTCACTTAGAACATAGCGTTTAGCTTGTTCTAAATTATCTACTTGCAATAATTCCCTTAACAAGTAGTCCGTAAGCTCCCAAACGTCGATATTTTGATCTTCCTCGCGTAAGGCTTGTCGAAGTGACCCAACCCGAGCTCGAACGGACTTTATACCGTGAGATGATATTTTTTTGTAATTTGGTGTGAGCACGGCTTCCATTGTCTCAAAGTCAGGGTCTAGTAGTAAAGAGTATCCAGCGTAAATTCGACCGTGGACAATGGTCATCGCTGCACCTGAAATCTTTTGACCATTTAAAGTTAGGTCATTTCGGCCTTTTTGTTCAATATTTTTGACACCGAGTTTCTCTAGCGCTCGAATCACTGGCTCATAGAGTTTGGCATAATTACCAAAAACATCGGAGTGGTTTTCACTATCAAGTAAAAAACAAAAACTCATATTTTTATCATCGAGGTAGATCGCGCCACCACCCGTCTCACGTCTTACTAAATCCATTTTATGTTCTTCTAGATAAGGAAGGTTAACTTCTTCATAAGCGTTTTGAAACAGTCCAATTTGGACAGAGGGTTTAGGCATATATGGAAATACAATATCGTCATCTAAAAATAAATGATCACGTGCGTATGATTGGATCGCCATCAATAAACCTTGATTATAGATCCATTCGCCGTTTCGAATAGGTTCAATTAAATACATTACGCTCTCCGTTCTTTAGCTATTTGATTAAATAAAGTGTAAATATCTTCGGTAATGCGGACAGATTGAGGTAGAACTTCAGGAGGGATACGATAGCGTTTTTGATTCATGGTAACATATAGCGCATTTGGATTATTCGCCGTCATCTCTTGGAACGGTTCGCGAATAAACTGAGGTGTGGTATGCCCGACCCCTATTTCTAAAAATAGAATCTTTTTACCATCGTGTTGTTGCAAGAAATCTGTATAAGCCGCCTCTTGCTCATGCCAATAATCGTCTTCTACCATCCCTCGAACGGCATCTCGTTTATTAACTTCTAATGGTGCGTGACAGTGAGGGCAATAAGGAATTAATTCTGTCGGTATTTTCATATTTTGTTGTACTTCAACCATCCTGCGAATAAGCGCTTCATCTTGATAGGTGATTTGTTGACAAAAATCGGAGCATTGCCACAAGCCGTATTCTCCTTGAATATAAAAAACTTTATCACGATCATAATTTGCAGCATAGAAGGCATTGTCTGCATTGGTCGTAATAATATGATACGTTTTTCCTTCGAGAATATCTTTTAAATCAACGTAAGATTGGCCGACAGGTTGATCAAAATAATTGAGCAGGGCGAAACGAGATTGAAAGGCCCAATATTCTTCCCAATCTTCAAAATCTGCTAAAAAAGCTTGTAACATATCAAAAAAATTATACTTTTCAATGAAATCAGGGAACGCTTCTTCAAAGCGAGGTCCAACGTAGGTAAAGCCTGTAGCAGCAGACATTCCAGCACCAATTCCCGGTACAACAACTTCCGCTTCTTCAATCAATCCTTTCAGTAAATCTTTTTGTGATAAATCATTATTAAGGTGTTTCCAAGTTGAGGGGTGTGTCATAATCTCTCCTCCCTTTTATGACTCTGTGAGTATTGTTTGATATAAATTATGATCGATATCTAAATAAGTATTAAAAATAACTTTAATTGCCGATTGGCTTTCTTTTAAATAATCCTTAACAGTCTGATAAGCAATCCGAGCTGCAGGTTCATTAGGGAAATTAAATTCTCCAGTCGAAATACAGCAAAATGCGATTGATTGTAAATGATATGCATCTGCAAGTTTTAAACAATTGAGATAACTTGATTTTAATAACTCTTCCTTCATTGGAGTCAGCGCTTGGCCTGGAACAATAAAAGGGCCAACGGTATGAATCACGTATTGGCTTGGCAGATTATAAGCTGACGTGATTTTTGCTTTTCCAATGGGCTCGCGTCTCCCTTGTTCATCCATAATTTGTTGACAAGCGAATCGCAATTGAACACCTGATCGAGTGTGAATGGTATTATCAATACAATTATGATTTGCTTGAGTACATCCTAAAAGATCCGAGTTCGCGGCATTGACAATGGCATCCACTTCAAGCGTAGTAATATCACCTTGCCATTCGTAAAGCTGAGGTTGGATTGGGGTTAAATCATCTATCGAGGTAATACCATCTTGGACAATCAAAGCTTTAAGTACTTCATCTTGTAATTGAAGAAATTCCTCAGAAGCTTTCATAGCAGGGCGTAGATTAACATATCCACGATAAATTTCATATTTATCGTGGATAGTTTCGTTTGGATAATCTTTGAAAAGCTCGCTTAAATAAGGCTGTTCCTCAGATAAATAAGCAATCAAAGTGTCTAATTTATCGATTAAATTCATTAGGCATCAGCTAAACTATCAAAATCTTCTGAAGATACGTCCGTTAATTTAACTAACCAATTTTCTGCTGTGTCAGCAGAGTTTAGCATTTTCGGATTATCAATCGCAGCCTCGTTGATTTCAACGACAGTCCCAGTGACAGGGCTAATAATTTCTAAAACTGTTTTTGAAGCTTCGATATGCGCTATAGCATCTTCTTTTTTAAGTTGTTTCTCTTCTGTAAATTCAACAAAGCCAACAGTTCCAATGTCATCTTGAAGTTCTGGTGTCATCGAAATTGTTACGATGTTGTCACCTTTTTCTAAAAATAAATAATTTCCAGTTTTAAGCATAAAATCGCCTCTTTCAAAATATTCTAAGCCAATTTTATCATAGGGGTGTGGAAATTTAAAGCATATTATGAGATTATATGATTATACTTACGTTTTAGGTAAAAGTAGGTAATTGTTCAAAAAAATATACGAGGTGATAATAGGTGACCCAGTCTGAATTATACGCACCACTATTTAATCCCATAACATTATCTAACGGTATTGTATTGGCCAATCGATTTTCATTAAATCCAATTACGACTAATGCGTCGAGTTTGGAAGGATTTGTAACGGAGGAAGAAGTAGCTTATGCAATCCGTCGAGCTTCGTCAGCACCACTCCAAGTTACGACTGCAGCTTATATTGAAGACTATGCACAGTTATTTGAATATGGACCTTCCATCCGAGATGATCGATTTATATATGGTTTAAGCAAATTAGCAGCAGCGATGAAGTCTCAAGGGGCAAAAGCGATAATTCAATTAACACATGCAGGGCGATTTGCTAAAGTCAGCTTGAGAGATTATGGCGTGGTTTACGGACCATCCCGAATGCATTTGATGACACCGATTGAACACGATGTGATTGAGATGTCTCACCGAAAAATCCAACATGTCATTGAACAATATGCACAGGCTACGCGTCGTGCCATTCAAGCTGGTTTTGATGGCGTTGAAATTTCTAATGCTCAAAGGTTATTACCCCAACAATTTTTTTCGCCTTTTTCAAACCAACGAACGGATCAATACGGACCTCAATCTGTTGAAAATCGTTCACGATTTGGGGTGGAAATTATGGGCGCAGTGCAGAAAGTTATTGATGAAGAAGGGCCGGATGATTTTATTTTAGGTTTTCGTGGAACACCTGAAGAAACACGCGGAGAGCAAGTGGGTTATACCGTTGATGAATTCAATGAATATTTTGATCGAATGATGGAGGTATCGAATATTCATTATTATGCTATCGCATCTTGGGGACATGATATCTATTTAGATCGTGCTCGAGCAGGTTCTCGTCCTGGAGATTATGTGAATGAGATTGTTCGGGATCACTTAAAAGGACGTGTCCCAATTATTGCAACAGGGGGTATTAATTCGCCAGAAAAAGCACTTGAAGCACTGAGATATGCAGATATGGTAGGAATGTCTTCTGTATTCGTAACAGAACCAGATTTTGTAGCTAAGTTAGAAACAGGTAGACAGGATGAGATTGATTTAAGTATTCGTCCAGAAGAGATCGAAGATTTAGCCATTCCTCACCGAGCTTTTAAAGATTTGGTTGAATTTATGGATTTTGGTGGTTCTCTACCTGAGGAAACGCGTGAAGCATTTAGACAGATGAGTGAACAAAGTGCAGTTTCTTATTTCAAAGAGTATAAATAAGAGAAGGAAAGTGTAGGGGGAGATTGGATATTAGATAATTAAAGCGTTTTATTCATTTCTTGCCTTAAACATGTTATACTTGAGAAAGAGTACATTATAGGAGGTTATACAATGACGTATTACGATTTATCGGTTAAAGAATTCGTTGAGAAATTAGGATCTGGAGACCCAACACCTGGTGGCGGAGGTTCTTCAGCATTAAATGCAGCTTTAGGGATCGCTTTAACTAAAATGGTTACGGAATTTACCGTTGGTAAAAAACGTTATGCGGAACATAATGAGTTAAACGAACGTGTTCTAAAAGAAGCTGAGGATTTAATGAATAAATTCTTGCAAGGGATTGAAGATGACCGACAAGCCTTTGATGAGGTTGGGAAAGTCTATGCAATGCCACGCGGTACTGAAGAAGAAAAAGAAGCACGCCGTGTTGCAATGCAAGAAGCGACGCTCGTGGCTTTAAAACCTCCATTTGATTTAATGGAACTATGTGTAGAAGCTTTAAAAGTCACTGAAGAAATCGTTGGGAAATCCAATCCGAATGTTGCTAGTGACGTAGGTGTTGCGGCTGTTCAACTTAAAGGAGCTCTTCAAAGTAGCTGGGTAAGTGTCGTTGTTAACCTAGGTATTTTAAAAGATGAAGACTTGAAAGCTAAATACCAAGAACGTGGAGAAGCACTATTAGCTGAAGGCTCAGAAATTGCTGACCGTGTCTACGAAGCGATTATCGAACAAGTAAAATAATTAAAATAATAACCCCAAGCCATTTTGACGCGGGTTACGATACCCATATTCAGGATTATCGTAGTTTCTGCCATTTCGAAATGACTGGGGTTATTTTATTAATCCATAGTTAAGTTACGAACCCATTTTCCGGATTGGATTCGAATAATACCAAGTAGAACTTTGCAGATGTTCTCAGCACAGGCTAGACCTACCACTAAGTGAATAGGTAATTTGAGAATGGCAGCACCAAAGAATGATAGTGGAACTCCCACAACCCATAGTGAGAATAATTCAGCCTTCATGGAGAACCCAGTATCTCCACCTCCACGCAATATTCCAACGATTATAATATTGGATAGAGCAATAAATACAATCATAATTCCGATCATATTGAGCGACTTATGTGCTAAGATGTAAACATTTTGAGAGATGGACTTGAATAGCATTAGGGTATACGGTGCTGAAATAATAATTAAAGCTCCCATTAAAACACCTGTGATAATTGAAATTAACAAGAAGCGTTTGGCGTAGAGTTGCGCTTCTTCAAATTTATCTTGTCCAACTTTTTCACCCACCATCACAGAGCAACTGCTAGATAACCCGCGCACGATAACGAGTGCTAAGTTTTGAACCGCAATCACAATCTGAACAGCAGCAGTGGCTTCAGTTCCAATCAATGCGTATGCCACGCTATACATAATTTGACCTAAAGACCAAAAAGTTTCATTAATCATCACCGGTAAAATGGTTGGCGAGTAACGTTTAATTTTATGCCATTGTGGATGGATCAATTCTTTGAGTGAATAATTTAAAGGCCCATTATAACTACGAGAAATAAAGTAGAGAGTAGATAATTCGGCAAAGCGCGCGATGATTGTCCCAATCGCGGCCCCTGCAATACCTAGACGCGGGAAACCCCACACTCCAAAGATAAATACATAGTTAAAGAATACGTTGAAAAAGACACTGACAATGGTTGCAAATAGTGGTGTCTTAGGGTTTCCCGTTGTACGGAATGTCATAGAGTAAACAAAGCTAATCGCGCTTGGAATGTATGATAGTGATACGACCCGTAAGTAGATCGCACCTTCTTCAATGACATTAGGGTCTTGAATAATTAATCCAATAATTTGTTTTGGGAAAATGAGTGCAATGATTGTAAAGAGGATTCCAATTATCGTCGCAATGACAACTGTTAGTTGTGTAATCGTTCGAACCTCTTCCCAATTTCGTCGTCCCCAATATTGAGCAATAAGAATGGCTGCTCCCGTAACTAAACCGAAACAAATCATAAAATAAAAAAAGAAGAACTGGTTAGCAATACCAACACCCGCAACCGCTACATCCCCTAAGGAAGAAATCATCAGCGTATCAATTGTATTAATTGAAGATGTAATCAGATTTTGTAGCGCAACGGGAATCGCAATGGCTAACATTGTTTTATAAAAAAGTTTTTTATTTTCCATTATTATCACCTCATTCATTATCATTGCTATTGTATCTTAAAGGGTTAGTGAAGTCATCATTAAAATAGTAAGTTATTAATGATTGTTAAATAATAAAGAAAGAGTATGATAGAATCAAGCAAATCATTGAGGAGATGATAAAATGAAAACCATTTATAAGGCGGATTATATTCTATACGAAGATGAGATGAAAGAGGGAGGTTATTTAATTTGTGAAGATCAACGTGTTGTTGATTATGTTGTTCATCTCCCAGTAACAAATGAAGTAACGATGATTGATTACAGCGGTTATATCATTGCACCTGGGTTGGTCGATACGCATATTCATGGTTATGGTGGATATGATGTGATGGATTGCAGCCCTGAGGGAATGGAACAAATTTCTAAAGGGTTGTTAGAGTGTGGCGTGACCAGCTGGCTAGCAACGACCTTAACAGATTCACCAGAGCATTTGATGGAAGCTTGCCAAGTTGTTGGAGAGAGTGCAAGCCAAGTAACAGGGGCACGAATTCAAGGGATTTTTCTAGAGGGCCCATTTTTTACCGAAAAGTATAAAGGGGCTCAAAATGCAAAATATATGCATGATCCATCGATTGATTTACTTAATCAATGGAATCATGCTTCGGATGGAATGGTTCGAAAAATTGCGATTGCACCAGAACGAAAAGGTGTACAAGATTTTATTAAAAAAGCAGTTGAACAGGGGATTTATGTTGCTTTAGGACACTCTGATGCAACTTATGATCAAGCCTATGAAGCGGTTGAAGCGGGTGCGAATATTTTTGTCCATCTTTACAATGGAATGCGCGGATTGCATCATCGTGAGCCAGGGATGGTTGGAGCAGGATTAGCGCTTGATGAAGCTTATGCAGAGATTATTGCTGACGGGCATCACGTTCATCCAAAAGCGATTCAAGTTGTAACCCAAGCAAAACCACAGGATAAAGTCATCTTAATATCTGATTGTATGCGCGCGGGGGGGTTAGATGAAGGTGAGTCTAGACTAGGAGAGTTTGAAGTAATTGTTAAAGATGGTCAAGCGCGTCTGAAAGATAGTGGTAATTTGGCCGGATCAGTTCTAAAACTAATTCAGGCTGTACATAACTTGGTGGATTGGGATATCGTCAATTTGACGACAGCTTTAAAAATGGGTTCACTTTATCCAGCTCAATCGGTTGGTCTTGATAAGCATTGTGGAAGACTGAGTGCAAATTATCCAGCGGATTTTATTGTAATCGAACCGCAAGGAAAACTTTATGCAACCTATTTAGCAAATCAACGTGTATATTGTCGCCAAGACGCATAAACTAATATAAAATTAACAATAAGAATGCCAATTATTTTATCCTTGTTATACAACAGTATAACCTTGATGTAACACATAATAAATTAAAAATATAACAGAAAGGAGTACGAGATTTACATAAGTAGTGCATTAATTCACAAATTAAAACGTTGCTATTAAAGGGAAAATAGCGACTAAATGCTTGCTAAAAGTCGTTTTGAATGATAAATTATTAATAACGTACTGGTACAGTTTGTACCTGGTGTTAAAAATATTGGAGAGGAATGTAAAATACATGGCTACAAAGAAAAAACAAACTTTTGAACAATTGTTAGACCCTCAAAATTTTGACTTTAGTACAGTTCAAATTTTGGATGAGAAAGGCAAAATCGTTAATGAAGATTTAATGCCAGAATTATTAGATGAAGAACTTGTTAAATTTATGGAGGATATGGTCTTCTACCGTGAATGGTATGCAAGAACTAAAGCGTTTAGTCGTCAAGGACGTCTAGGTTTCGTGGCACCCACTACAGGTCAAGAAGCTTCACAGTTGGGTACAATAGCTGCGACAACTGCAGATGATATTATCTTCCCAGGATATCGTGATATTCCACAATTAATTCAACATGGTTTGCCACATTACAAAGCTTACCTATGGTCTAAAGGTCATGTTTTAGGAAATGAATACCCAGAAGATTTCCGTGCATATCCACCGCAAATTATTATCGGTGCACAATACGTTCAAGCAGCAGGTGCAGCTTTAGGTATTAAGAAAAATGGTCGTAAAGCAATCGCTATGACTTGGACAGGAGACGGTGGTTCTTCTCAAGGTGATATGTATGAAGGAATCAACTTTGCTGGAGCATATAAAGCCCCTGCAGTTTTTGTAATTCAAAATAACGGCTGGGCAATTTCCACACCGCGCGAACTACAAACTGCAGCACCTACTTTAGCTCAAAAAGCTGTTGCAGCAGGAATTCCGGGAATTCAAGTAGATGGAATGGATATTTTAGCGGTGTATGCTGTAACAAAAGCAGCTCGTGAATATGCGATTGCAGGTAATGGTCCAGTTCTAATTGAAACATTATGCTACCGTTACGAACCTCACTCATTATCAGGAGATGATCCTAAACGTTACCAACCTGAAGGTGTTCAAGAACACTGGCAAGGTCTAGACCCATTAAACCGTTACCGTACATTCTTAACTGAAAAAGGACTTTGGTCTGAAGAGAAAGAACAAGAAGTTATCGAACGTACAAAAGAAGTAGCTCGTGAAGCAATTAAACAAGCAGAAGAAGTTCCACAACAAAAAATTTCTGATTTCTTGAAGAATATGTTCGAAACACCAGATCAAATTACGCAAGAGCAAATTGCATATTACGAAGCAAAGGAGACTAAATAATCATGGCGAATTTAACACTCATTGAAGCAATTAGAGATGCATTAGATATTGCCCTTACTCAAGACAAGAAAACGTTAATCTTTGGTGAGGACGTTGGTAAAAACGGTGGTGTTTTCCGTGCGACAGAAGGATTATTTGATAAGCATGGTGAAGAACGCATCTTCAACACACCACTTGCTGAATCAGGGATTGGTGGCTTAGCTATTGGTCTTGCACTTGAAGGATTCCGTCCAATTATGGAAATTCAATTCTTCGGATTTGTTTTCGAAGTTATGGACTCTGTTGTAGGCCAAGCAGCGCGTACACGTTACCGTTTAGGAAATACACGTAATCTACCCATTACAATTCGTTCACCATTTGGTGGTGGTGTAGCAACCCCTGAACTTCACGCAGACTCACTTGAAGGATTAATGGCACAATCACCAGGTGTTAAAGTGGTTATCCCATCAAATCCATATGATGCAAAAGGTCTATTATTAGCTTCAATTGAAGATAATGACCCAGTTGTATTTTTAGAACATATGAAACTTTACCGTTCATTCCGTGAAGAAGTTCCTGAAGGTCACTATACTGTGCCATTAGGTGAAGCTAATGTTGTTCAAGAAGGAACGGATGCAACGATTATTGCCTATGGTGCGATGGTTCGTGAAGCTATTGCTGCAGCAGAAGAATTGAAAAAAGAAAATATTTCTGTTGAAATTGTAGACTTAAGAACTGTCTATCCACTTGATATTAAGACTATTACAGCATCAGTGGAAAAAACTGGAAAAGTCGTTATGGTTCAAGAAGCACAACGTCAAGCAGGTGTAGGTGAGAAAGTTATTTCTGAAATTTCTCAACGTTCAATTCTATCACTTGAAGCGCCAATTAAATTTGTGGCTGCGCCAAACACAGTTTATACTTTTGGTATGGCTGAAAAAGATTGGCTTCCAAATGCTGCTGATATCGTTGCCGCAGTGAAAGAATTACAAGAATTCTAATTGATTCCACGTCTATAAGTTAGCAAAACATAAAAAAGGAGTGTCACTGAATGGCAGTATTTAAATTTAAATTACCTGAACTAGGTGAAGGTATTCATGAAGGTGAAGTTGTTAATTGGCTCGTTCAAGAAGGCGACACCATTGAAGAAGATCAAATTATCGTTGAAATTCAAAATGATAAAGCAGTTGAAGAACTTCCAACACCATACGCTGGAACGGTTAAATCAATCAATGCGACAGTAGGTACAGTCGCAAAAGTTGGCGACGTACTCGTTGAAATCGATGCCCCGGACTATGAAGGTGGAGAAGAAGCTGCTGAGGAACCTGCAGCAGAGGCAGCGCCTGTTGAAGCTGCACCCACAGCTCAAAGTGGATCTAACAGTTTTATTTTCCGTCTTCCAGAGCTAGGTGAAGGAATTCATGAAGGTGAGATTGTTGCATGGGACGTAAAAGAAGGCGACCAAGTCACTGAAGACCAAATTTTAGTAGAAATTCAAAATGATAAAGCGGTTGAAGAGTTACCAAGCCCATATGCAGGTAAGATTATTAAAATCCATGCAGAAGTTGGAACGGTAGCTACTGTTGGCCAAGCATTAGTTGAAATTGATGCGCCTGACTATGATGGTCCAGCGGATGAAGTGGTATCAACCCCTGCATCTCCAACAGGAGCCGTCGGCGAAGACCCAGCGCAAGCAGAAGTTCCGGCAGAAACAGCTGCCCCAGCACAACCTGCAGCGGTAAGTACCGCAAACCCAGCGCAACGCGTACTAGCAATGCCATCGGTTCGTAAATTAGCTCGTGAATTAGGTGTAGATATTACACTCGTTCCAGCTACAGGACGCGGTGGACGTGTAACAGCAGATGATGTTCGTAACTTTACTCCTGGACAAGCAACTGCAGCACCAGAAGTTGAAACAGAACAAACAGCAGCATCCGCACCCGCACAAGATAACGCTGCTCAAGCTGAAACAACAACTGCTAAGCCAGCTTATGTTCCAGTTTCAGGTGAACGTGAAGTACGTGAATCAATGTCTAAGACACGTCGCTTAATCGCTGAAGCAATGGTAAATTCAAAACATACAGCACCACACGTAACTCATTTTGATGAAGTTGAAGTGACTGCTTTATGGAATCACCGTAAGAAATTCAAAGATATCGCTGCAGAACAAGATATTAAATTAACATTCTTACCATATGTTGTTCGCGCATTAATTGCTGCAGTTAAGAAATATCCAATTCTCAATGCTTCTGTTGACGATGCAACACAAGAAATTGTGTACAAAAACTACTACAACATTGGTATTGCAACCGATACAGATCGTGGATTATTAGTTCCTGTTATCCATGATGCTAACATGAAGAGCATGTTTGAAGTAGCGGATGAAATTTCTCAATTAGCTCAAAAAGCACATGCAGGTAAATTATCATTAGATGAAATGTCAGGTGGATCGATTACGATTTCTAATATTGGTTCAGCAGGTGGATTATGGTTTACTCCTGTTATTAACCATCCTGAAGTAGCAATCTTAGGATTTGGTTCAATTGTTGAACAACCTGTTATTAAAGATGGTCAAGTTGTTCCAGGTCGTGTTGTGAAGTTATCATTAAGCTATGATCACCGTGTCATTGATGGTGTAACTGCACAATCTGCGATGAATGAAATCAAGAAATATTTAAGTAATCCAGAATTATTATTAATGGAAGGATAGTGAAATAAATGGTAGTTGGAGATTTTGCAATCGAACTCGATACAGTGGTCATCGGTGCTGGTCCTGGTGGCTATGTTGCTGCTATCCGTGCAGCTCAACTCGGACAAAAAGTAGCAGTCATTGAACGCGAATTTATTGGCGGCGTATGTCTGAATGTGGGCTGTATTCCATCAAAAGCTTTAATTAACGCAGGACATATTTATCGTAACGCTTTAAATAGCGAAGATATGGGAATCGAATCCGAAGTTAAATTAGACTTTACTAAAACACAAGATTGGAAAGATAACAAAGTTGTTAAACAGTTAACTTCTGGTGTTGAAATGCTACTTAAAAAGAACAAAGTAGAAATTATTCGTGGTGATGCTTATATCGTTGACCATGAAACACTTCGAGTGACGAATGATGCTGAAGATACTTCCCAAACTTATAGCTATAAAAATTTAATCGTTGCTACAGGATCTCGACCAATTGAAATTCCTGGATTCAAATTTGGTGAACGTATTGTGGATTCAACCGGTGCATTGAACTTTAAAGAAGTACCAAAACGTCTTGTTGTTATTGGTGCGGGCATTGTCGGATCAGAATTAGGAACTGCTTATGCTAACCTAGGTTCGGAAGTGACTTTAATTGATGCTGCAGACCATATTTTACCTTCATTTGAAAAAGATATGGTTAAAGTTGTTGAGAAAGCAATGAAAAAACGCAAAATTAAAATTCATGCAAAAGCGAAAGCTAAAGAAGCAATCGTGAACGAAGATTCAGTTACTGTGAAGTTCGAAGTTAAAGGTAAAGAAAAAGAAATTGAAGCAGACTACGTATTAGTATCAGTAGGTCGTCGTCCAAATACGGATGATATTGGTCTTGAGCATGCAGGCGTTAAAATTTTAGACAATGGTCTAATTGAAGTTGATGCACAAGGTCGCACCTCAGTAACAAATATTTATGCGATCGGTGATATCGTCCCAGGACTCGCACTAGCTCATAAAGCATCTTTTGAAGGTAAAGTTGCAGCTGCTGCAATTTCAGGTGGAAAAGATGAAGTGGACTACCATTCAATGCCTTCTATAGCCTATACAGATCCTGAACTTGCATCAACTGGATTAACCGAAGCTGAAGCCAAAGAACAAGGCCTAGAAGTTAAAGCATCTAAATTCCCATTCGGTGGTAATGGCCGTGCACTATCTTTAAATGATACCGATGGTTTCGTACGTTTAGTTACAACCAAAGAAGATAATATTATTGTTGGAGCGCAAGTCGTTGGACCGAACGCCTCAGAAGTTATTACTGAGTTAGGTTTAGCGATTGAATCAGGTATGAATGCTGAAGATATTACGCTGACCGTTCATGCTCATCCAACATTAAGTGAAGCAGTAATGGATGCCGCAGAATTAGCTTTAGATCAACCGATTCATATGTAATTAAACGATTATTCGTTGATTAAGAGAGGCGATGATTGCCTCTCTTTTTCATTATAAATTTATCTCTTTAAATCAGTGTGTTATAATTTTAACGGTATCTTAGCGAGGTGATAATATGAACTACAGTTATCCGATTCAACCTGATTGGAGTACTGAGGAGATTATAATGGTTGTAAATTTTTTAGATAAAGTAGAGCGTGTTTATCAAGAAGGTGTCAATTGTCAGGAACTAATGGATAGTTATCAGCAATATAAACAAATAGTTCAAAGTAAAATGGAAGAAAAACAAATTGATAAAGAATTTGAAAAAATAACTGGATACTCAACCTATCAAGCAGTAAAATTAGCTAGGACATTGAGACAAGAAGGGAAGCAACGATCGAAGGTGCAAATAAGAAAGGGTTCATGACCATGGATAAACAAATGTATCAACGTGCGATTGATTGGTTAAATCAAGCAGCGGATTTACTTAGAGTGACATTAGATTCACCGCTTCAAGTTAAAGAAAAGCAAAATGCACGTGACTTAGTTACCGAAATGGATTGTCGTATCGAAGACTATTTAATACAACAAATCCGTCATCACTATCCGAATCATCAGATTCTTTCTGAGGAAGGGCAAGGAGATGTATTCCTTAACACAGAAGGTTATTTATGGATTATTGATCCGATTGATGGGACTTTAAATTATGTTAAAGAAAAGAATCATTTTGCGATTTTATTAGGGATTTATTATAATGGAAATCCTATTGCCGGATATATTGTGGATGTAATGAATGAGCAACTCTATTACGGGATTGTCGGGGACGGTGTTTATTTAAATCACCAACCGCTATTACCCATCCAGATTGCTTCGTTGGAAACGTCCTTAATTCACGGTAATGTGCATTTGTTTATTCATAATCGATATCAAGCCAGAGAAATTTTAAATCATAGTCTAGGAATGAGGCATTACGGTGCAGCCGGTCTAGATATGATTAGTGTGATTCGGGGTGAGGCGGCACTTTATTTATCACCGCGACTGCAACCTTGGGATTTTGCAGCCGGTCTGGCCATTTTCACAGCGATGAACTACAAAATGACGACCCCTACTGGACAACCACTCGACCTTCTTAAACAACAAGCAGTGTTGGCTTGTCACCCTGCAGTCCATTCACAAGTATTAGATATTATTCAATCTACAGATAGCGAGGCAAACTATAATGACAATTAGAGAAAATATTCGAAATATCGCAATTATTGCGCACGTTGACCATGGCAAAACGACCTTGGTGAATGAATTATTGAAACAATCTGACACATTGGATGCGAGGGCGCAACTCGATGATCGTGCGATGGACAGTAATGATATTGAACGCGAACGAGGCATTACAATTTTAGCTAAAAATACTGCGATTAATTATCACGGTGTTCATATTAATATTCTTGATACTCCTGGGCATGCGGACTTTGGTGGAGAAGTGGAACGTATTATGAAAATGGTTGATGGGGTTATCCTTGTTGTAGATGCAGCTGAAGGAACGATGCCCCAGACACGATTTGTTTTAAAGAAAGCATTGGAAGAAGGCTTGAGTCCAGTCGTTGTGTTGAATAAAATTGATAAATCAGGTGCCCGTCCTGTGGAAGTGATTGATGAAGTACTTGAATTATTTATTGAGTTAGGTGCTAATGACGATCAATTAGAGTTCCCAGTTGCGTACGCATCTGCCGTAAATGGCACTTCCAGTACTTCAGACCAACTTGAAGATCAAATGCCAACCATGGATCCAATCTTGGATATGGTACTAAAGCATGTTCCTGCACCAGTTGATAATCGCGATGAATCTCTACAATATCAAGTGTCAATGTTAGATTACAATGATTATGTGGGGCGTATTGGGATCGGACGCGTGTTTCGCGGTACCATTCGGATTGGTGATACTGTCACATTAATAAAACGAGATGGTCAACATAAAAATTTCCGAGTTACAAAAATGTTTGGATTTTTAGGATTAAATCGAATTGAAATAACAGAAGCTTATGGAGGAGATATTATCGCTCTGTCTGGAATGGACGATATAGATGTCGGGGAGTCGGTAGTGGATCCAAATCATCTTGAACCACTTCCAGCAATGCATATTGATGCTCCTACTTTACAGATGACCTTCTTAACCAATACATCACCATTTGCGGGAAAAGAAGGGAAATACGTGACCTCTAGCAAATTATCGGAACGATTACAGCGAGAATTACAAGTTGACGTGTCGCTCAATGTCGAACCCACAGAAACACCCGATGCTTTCTTAGTGTCAGGACGTGGGGAGCTTCATTTATCAATTCTGATTGAAAACATGCGTCGAGAAGGTTATGAATTCCAAGTATCACGACCTAAAGTGATTATTCGTGAAATCGATGGTGTAAAGTGCGAGCCGTTTGAAAGTGTTCAAATCGACACACCCGAAGCGTATATGGGTGCTGTAATTGAAGCGCTTGGAAAACGTAAAGCGGAAATGGCGGATATGATTAATACAGGAACCGGACAAGTCCGTATGGTCTTTTCAATTCCATCACGTGCATTAATTGGCTTTTCAACAGAGTTTATGTCAATTACAAGTGGTTATGGCATCTTAAATCATAGTTTTGATGAATATCGTCCTGTTGTGTCAGGGGTGATTGGAGGACGTCGTAACGGTGCATTGGTAGCAGCGGAATCAGGAAGTGCAACGGCTTATAGCATTCAAAACATTGAAGAGCGTGGAACAGTATTTGTTGAACCAGGTACGGAAGTTTACGAAGGAATGATTGTCGGAGAAAATCATCGAGAAAATGACTTAACGGTTAATATTGTTAAAGGTAAACAACTCACGAACGTACGCTCTGCAACCAAAGATCAAACGAGTGTCCTAAAACAGCCACGTAAAATGACATTGGAAGAATCTTTACAATATATGAATGATGATGAATATTGCGAGATTACACCAGCCAATATCCGCTTGCGTAAGAAAATTTTAAATAAAGCAGATCGTGAACGCGCTACAAAACGCGAAAAGAAAGCTCAAAATAAAGGGTAATACTGAGCATATCAATTGTGATTGCCAACAGACATGTTATGATATACATAACAAATTTAAGGAGGTAGATTTGATTATGGCTTTTGAATTACCTAAATTACCCTATGAATATGATGCATTAGAACCAGTGATTGACAAACAAACAATGGAAATTCATCATACAAAGCACCATCAAGCTTACGTTACAAATTTAAACAAAGCGATTGAAGGAACAGAGTATGAGTCATTGGAGCTTGAAGAATTAGTAAAGAAAATTGACACATTACCAGAATCAATTCAAACGGCTGTCAGAAATAATGGGGGAGGTCATTTGAACCACTCTCTATTCTGGAATTTATTACAATCACCTAATGAAGAGACAACAATTCCATCCGAATTATCTGATAAACTGATTGAAGATTTTGGATCGATTGAATCATTTAAAGAAAAATTTGAAGCCAGCGCAAAAGGACGTTTTGGTTCTGGTTGGGCATGGTTAGTTGATAATCAAGGCACACTCGAAGTGATTGATTTACCAAATCAAGATAATCCTTTAATGATCGGTAAAACACCACTTTTTGGGTTAGATGTTTGGGAACATGCTTATTACTTGAACTATCAAAACCGTCGTCCAGAATACGTATCAAACTTCTGGAAGGTTGTTAACTGGGAACAAGTTAACAAGTTATGGAAAGAAATCTAATTAATTGAAGTTAAAACCGTGAATATATTTCACGGCTTTTTTTATTTTGGATGGCTGGTAATGGATACATGACTCGATTGTTTAGCTCTCCTAAGCTTTGTGGTATAATGGACCTTGAATTACTATAAGGAGGTGCAGTATGAATGAAAATAATTTTTCAGATCATACAAGCCAATCCACGCTTAAGAGTACAACGATATTAATGAGAATGAAGCAAAATTTAGCGCAAACTTTCTCTCGACTCGATTGGAAAATTATCAGTTTAACAAGCATTTTAATAATTATCGGATTAGTCTCAGTATTTAGCGCAACGATGCCGAATGATCCTGTTGGAACGTTACGTACCCAAATTTTTGCCATTACTTTAGGGGTGATTGCAGGGTTGGTTATTTTATCTGTTCCCTCAAAATGGCTAACAGATTACCGTCTAATTTTTCTAAGTAATTTTGTTATTTTAGCTTTAATGTTTGTTACGCTTTTGATTGGGAAAATTGGAGGTGGAGCTCGAAGCTGGCTGATGATTGTCAATCGCTCGTTCCAGCCAAGCGAGTTCTTTAAATTAACTTCCGTATGGTTAATAGCTTGGGCGATTAACTATTCAGATCGTGAAGAGATTCTTTCCCAGAAAAAAATCCGCATGTCGGTAGATAAGCTAGCGTTACTTACGATTTTAGGAGGTTGTTTTTTAATTATTTTACAGCCAGACATGGGAATGTTGATGATTATCGCTATCAGCTTATTTTTGGTTAAACTTTATATAGATGGAAGTACCAAATGGGTTTCGAGATTCTATGGTGGAATGATTGCAGTATATATCGGTCTGCATCTCGTTTCTAATCTTTTTGATGAAGCGTTAGTAAGTTATCAAGGGATGATGGAACATTTTTTTGAACGGGTCGCTGTTTTTACCAACCCTTTTAAATACCCATTAGCAGGAGGATACCAATTAATTGAGGGATATAAAGCTCTTGCGGATGGTGGATTACTTGGAGTCGGCCTCTTTAATGGTCAAGCTAAACAAGGACGTTTACCAGAAATACATACTGACTTTATTTTCGCTAATATTGGAGAAGAATTAGGATTGGTAGGATGTTTAGTGATTATTATTTTATACACCATATTATTTTTGATTTTATATCAACGCGCTGCTCGCTCAAGGGATGTTTTTCGTCGTTCAATGATTGTAGGGATTGCTAATATGTTGGCCGTTCAGACCTTTACAAATATAGCCGGCTTGGCAAGTTTAATTCCATTAACTGGCGTAACATTACCATTTATTAGTGTGGGCGGAACGAGTCTGTTGGTTTCCATTATAATGATAGCAATGGTACTACGGATGATTGTTGAAGAAGAAAATAGTAAAAAGTTAAGATTAATTTGAATAAGAAAGGGTGACCAACTTGGAGTTTATACAGCGACAATCGATTATTGTTTGGTTATATTCGACAAAAAATATTCGACAACTTAGGAAGTATGGCTTTGTTCATTATGTAAGCCAACGTATGAAGTATGCAATATTATATGTTAATAAAGAAGAGACCGCTAAAATCCTTCAGGAATTGCAAGGCTTGTTTTTTGTTAGAGAAGTAGAATTGTCTCATCGTGATGAAATTGATATGACTTTTGAAGGTGCGATTGAACCATTCGATATTAATATGGTTCAGGACGATTTTATAATCGAGGAAACGGATGAATCATTCTTCGAGATGATGCGCCAATCATTCAAAATAGAAGATTCAAAGAAAAGTGCAGCATCGGATCGGTCGGAGGAAGAGTCATCATGCGAGTGATTGCAGGGGAGTATGGCAGTCGAAAGCTCCAAGCAGTACCTGGTAATAATACTCGACCCACCACAGATAAAATTAAAGAAAATATTTTTAATATGTTAGGCGGTTTTTTTGACGGAGGGGTTGTATTAGATTTCTATGGTGGTAGCGGTGCTTTAGCGATTGAAGCGGTCTCGAGAGGGTTTAATAAAGCCATTATATGCGAACGCTATCGTCCTGCCATTCAGACAATTGAAAAGAATATTGAGGTGACCCGATCACCTGAAAAATTCAAAATTCTTTCGGGTGAAAATCGAAAGGGACTATTAAAATACACTGATACCTTATCGATGGACTTGAAATTTAATTTAGTATTTATTGATCCCCCCTATGCTAAAGAACGAATTGTTGAAGATATCGAATGGTTGGTCGCACATGAGTTGCTAGATACACACTGTCAAATTGTTTGTGAATATGACGCAACACATTCATTGCCCGATTCAATCCTTCATTATCGTGAGAATAAGACCAAACGGTATGGTCAATCGATGATTCGAATTTATGAAGAAATGAGGTAAACAATGGACCATCAACCTAAAATAGCTTTATTTCCCGGGACATTTGACCCATTAACCCTAGGTCATTTAAACATAATTGATCGTGTAAGTCGGTTGTTTGATGAAGTGATTGTACTTGTAGCAGTCAATACGTCGAAGCAACATTTATTCAATGTGGATGAGCGAATCCGTCTCATTTATGAAAATATCAGCGAATATAATAATGTCCGCATTGATACATTAACAGATGGACTTGTTGCGACTTATTATCAACAACATCACGCAAGTACCATTGTAAGAGGTGTACGCAACTCAACGGATTTTGACTATGAATTTACCATTGCATCTGGGAATGCTCGACAAGGAAAAAATATCGAGACGATGATTTTATACGCAGCCGATGAATATCGCTTCTTAAGTTCATCATTAATTAAAGAGATTGCGTATTTTAAAGGAGATATTCATGATATGGTACCTGAAAATGTTCGAATCGCCATGGAAGCGAAATTCAAGTAATTATTACAAATATATTAAAGAGGCAAATCTGATAAAGATTTGCCTCTTTTTTGCGTATCTATTGATAGAAAGGAGGAAATATTGTGCAATACCAAAATTATCTTAGAAAATATATGTTGTGGATTGTTGGAGGGATTGTATTGTTTATCATCTCACTGGGGGTTCAATATTATAACATAAGACAAACCCCACTTTATTTTACTGAAGAAACTTCAGAAGAACACCTGTCCTCGGAAAATACGTCTCAATCCGAAGAAACAATAATCTATATTGATATTAAAGGGGCGGTAAATCGCCCTGGATTATATCAATTAAGTGAAGGAAGCCGAATGATTGATGCGATTGAAGCTGCGGGTGGCTTAACTATAGAGGCAGATGATCGTACGATTAACCTAGCAGAAAAGTTATTAGACCAGCAAAAAATAATAGTTTACACGGAAAGTGAAATGGCAGAACAATTAATGCAAGAAGATAGGGATAATTTGCTAGAGCGAGATGTTTATCCGTCAAATCCATCCGGCGCTACTCAAAAAATTAATATTAATATAGCGACTATCGATGAGCTTCAAGCATTGCCGAATATCGGACCGAAAAAAGCACAAGCGATTATTGAATATCGTCAAACGAATGGTTCATTCCAGACAATCGATCAAATCAAAGAAATTAAAGGGATTGGTGAGAAAACCTATGAGGAACTCGCTCACCTAATTTCGGTAAGTCCATGAGTAAGTTAAAATATCATTGGTTTTTTATTTTTTGTGCGATGTTCGCGTTTATATATTCTTGGCTTCAACCTAGCTATTTATCAATAGGGATATGTATTTTAATTTTTATTCGTTTAATTACGTTAAAGAACAAACTTCTCTTAGTAATGAGTTTGGTCATTAGTTTACTCATTGTAGGGCGGGTGCGTATAATGGATTATGAAATGAAGGAACATTTACAAATCAATTATCAATCCGTTGAACAAACACAAGTAAAGGTGGACCCTTATCAATTAGAATTTCGAGATGGCTATGCTAGAGGTTATGGCTATCTCTTTGATCCGCAACAAGAGCGTTGGTTCAAAGTATATTTAACGTTCAAAAATCCAGAAGGAACGCTGTATCAACAATTCGAAGGCACTCCTTCGATCGTTCAAGTTAAAGGTGTTTTAAAAAGACCTGCTTCGAATCGTAATTTTTATTTATTTAATTTTCAAAAATATTTAAAAATAAAACAGATTATTTGGCATTACGATGTTTTGCATGTTGAAGCGATTCGTTCAAACCCATCGATAGCATCCCGCTTCTATAAATTGCGTAATCAAATTGTCGGACAATATAATCGGTATCAAACTCATCCTTGGTTTGCGTTATTTCATAAACTGTTATTAAATAAATCTACTGAATTTTACCGAGACCAACGTGATACTTTTCAAATTATGGGCGTAATGCATTTATTTGCGATTTCTGGTTTCCATATTGTGATGCTGCATTCTTACTTTAGTTATTTTCTAAAAAGAATGAGTATCTTAAATGATTATGCATATTATATCGTGTTTGCTATTTTAATTTGTTATGCGAGTCTGATTGATTGGCCGATTGGCGTAACGCGTTCGATGTTTATGTTATATGTCACCCCCCATATCATGCGTCGAACTCAATGCGTGTCACGAGTTGATTTATTATCAATTCTTAGTATCACTTTGTTAATCATTAATCCTTATGAAGTTTGGTCCATAGGATATATCCTAAGTTTTTTAATATCCTATGTTTTAATCTTTAGCCCGAATTCATCGGTGATGCTATCAATACGAGATACCTTTAAAGTGAGTATGACTATTATCCTATTTACTTGGCCGATTATGCTTCAGAGTCAATATACGTTGCATCTCGCTCAAATTATTACGATGACTTTAATAGGGATTTTATTTGAGAAAATCATTTTACCTTTTATGTTACTTTCAGGATTGATAATTTTTCTTCCTGAATCCGTACAACATATATTCGTTCTTGGGTTCGATGCGATTGCAGAAATAATGATTAATTTTTTTGAGATTTTATCATCAATCTCTCCATCGATTATTCTAGGTTATTTGCCGCATGGACTGTTTATCGGATTAATGATCGTAGCATTGTATCAATTATATTCAAAAGAAAAGAAACGTCGATTGCTCGTTGTTACGATTACCTATCTCTTATTAATATGCGTTTATCCTTATTGTAATTTTACAACGAAAATAACGATCATTGATGTTGGTCAAGGGATGGCAGTGTTGTACCAGTTGCCATTTAATCAAGGGACTTGGTTGATTGATACCGGAGGTAAATACGCCTACGATACAAAACAAATCGATCGTCGATATGCTCATTACAATATCATTCCTGCTATGAAAGCACTCGGTGTCCAGTCATTGTCTGGGATTATTTTAACTCATTTAGATTTAGATCATGTTGGAAATTTACCAGCAATTTTAGAAACTTTTCCAGTAGAATCAGTATTGTTGTTGGATAACCTAATGGCTGATGATTTTATTGTTGAACAAAAAAATACATTTCAAAATGTAAGTTTTCAAGGCATTCCAGAAGGTCGTCTGTATAAAGTTTGGAATGAATCAATCCAGTTAGCTAGTTTAACTTCCGATGAATTGACAACGAGCACCAGTCTTAGTAACGATCATAGTATTGGGGTACGATTAAAAATAGGCAACCTTTCATTTCTAACTTTAGGCGATATGTCAACTCCTTTCGAAGAACGTTTTATACAACAATTTCCAAGTTTTTCACCGGATATTCTACTTTTAAGCCACCATGGAAGTCGACATAGTTCGTCGGAGACTTTTCTGTCAATTATTGAGGCAAAACTTTTATTAAATTCAGCTGGTGAAAATAATCACTATCACCACCCACATTCAGAGGTAATTGAACGGGTAGAAGCATTAAGTAAGCCATATTTTTCAACTCATTCTGGTGGTGCGATACAATTAATCTACTTTCCTTATATTGGACTCCAAGTACGTCAAGTTTTTTCTGAAAAGCCATCCTTTACTAGTAAAGATTATTAATTAATGTATAATGAATTTTACAGTAGAAGATATTCTATGAAAGAATCTAATCTAATTTTATACATTAAATACAATAACTGAAAAGGAGCATAAAACGATGCAAGCTTTGAAAATATGTAGCCTAACTATGCTAACGTTAAGTGTTTTAGCAGGTTGCGTCAATAGTCAAGCCAATCAATATTCATCACAACAGGAAGAAATAACATCCCAAGAAGTTGAAACGGCAGAAGAAATGGCTGATTCTGTTGAGACAATAGAGGAATCGAGTGCAACGACTGAAGGCACTGCTGTAACACACCGTGTATGGACAGATTATCAACATTATGCAACACCAAATGAGTCTGGATATGCTTACACCATCTACGATGACCCGGATATTTCGTCGGAGATTTTTCCAATGGATGAGCGAAGTTCTGAAAATGTGTTACTCTTTACCTTTGACGATGGTCCGGCAGAGCCTGATAGCTATATGCTTGAGATGGCGAAATTGATGAAATCAAAAAATGTTAATGCGATTTTCTTAGTAAACGGCATGTTTTTAGAGGGTGAACGTGGGCGCTCGATTCTTAAAGAAGTCTATGATATGGGATTTGAGATTGGGAACCATACAACTTACCATCAAAACTTAAAAGAGTTGACTTATGAAGAACAATATGAAGAAATCGCCCGTACAAGTGAGTTGATTGAAGAAATTACCGGCGAACCTGCCCGTTGGTTCAGACCTCCTTTTGGATTATATAACTTAGATACTTTGAAGGTTTGTAATGAATTAGGTATGCAATTATTTACCTGGAACTTTGGTTATGACTGGCAAGATGAATATTTAGATGGTGATGCGCTGGCGGAAATTTCCTTAACAACGGATTACTTACGCAAAGGAGCTAATATATTAATGCATGACCGTAAGTGGACCTATGAAGCATTAGAGCGAATGATTGATGGGTATAGAGAAATGGGATATGAAATTGTTGATCCACTTCTAATTCAATCACGGCCTAATAATTTAGAAGTGGGTACAAATAGTCAACAAGAATAGGAGTGTTAATTGATGGGTCAAATAGATAAATGGGGACAGCGACTGACCTATGGGGTAGGAGGATACTTAGCCTATAAGTTGTTTTATGATTTAAAAAACCAAAAAGATAATCAGCCCTCACATACGTTCAAACTTGACGAGTCTCAAGATGGTTTCCCAAATGATTTTGATTGGGTAAGTGAGAAAAATTATCAAACAAAGATGGATCAGCAAGTATTGCCATATGTGCAAAACTATTTAATTTCGAACCAAATTCCTATCTCAAATTTCAATTTACATTATGATTTCTATTTAAAAAAAGAGGAATTCCCAACAATTATCTTTACACATGGGTTTATTGAAAATAAAGAAAAGTACTTTGAAATTATTTATTACTTACTTCAACTTAATTGCAATGTATTGCTTTATGATGTACGCGGTCATGGAGATTCAAAAGTTAATGCGAAAGATACACGCGTTTATATTGATTTCTTTGATCAGTTTGTTAATGATCTGTATCGTCTTATCGATCATGCAAAACAAACATATCATTTTTCTGGACCATGTTATTTAATGGGACACTCAATGGGTGGCATGATTTCGATGCGCTATGCTAAGCAATATCCTGAGACGATACAAGGTGTTATCTTATCTTCACCTATGCTCGCAATTAACACGCGACCTTTTTCGGCGGCATTTGCTTCATTATTAAGTAAGACACTTAAGCTTTCAGGGCAAGGGCATCGAGCCATTCCATTTCAAGATATGATTGTACCGGCTGTGTTTTCAAAAGATCAAAGTGATGAATTAACATTGATGCCTAAAATGTCATACAGTCAAGTACGTATAAATTACATGCAGAAGATATCACGTAAGTTTGAAGTCAATCCAACTGTTGGAGGAACATTATCTTGGTTGGCATCTTCGATGGCAGCAAGTGAGCAGATGCTTCAATTAAATTATTATGATTCAATCCATATTCCTGTTTTAATTTTTATGAGTCAAGGTGATGACTTAGTCGATATTCGCGCTATAGATCATGCCTTAAATCACTTATACCTTGGATACGGATATGAGTACGAATACACAGGTCACAACTTGCTCCATGAAAAAGATGCTGTAATTCAAGATATAATTCGAAAAGTTAATTGTTTTATTGATTCTCACTCGTAATTAAAGACAAATTAAAAAAACCACTTAACGTATTTTTAAAACACCCTCAGTGGAGTAGGCATATAAATAATGAGTCTACTTTACAGAGTGTAATAATATTCGTCAAAGTGGTTTTTTTATCTATTATATTGTTTCATAGCCGATAATAATGCCGTTAGTTTCAGCGTAAAATGAGCATAAAGCGCTCCCGCAGTTGATATGAATATCGGCTTCAGGAAATAGTTTAGTTATTTCATCAGATACTTCTTGGGCTAAAGATTCACACAGTATATGGTTCAGATAAATTCTTCCGCCTCGGTAGCCGTTCTTAACCATATCATCAACCATCGCACGGATACCTCGTGCTTGACCTCGAACTTTGTGATTCAACTCAATGGTTCCCTCGTTAGTACGTGTTCCAATTAAACGAATGCCCATCATTCCTATAACAGCGCTAATTAGCTTTGATACACGACCGTTATTGGCTAAGTTTTTAACAGATTCAAGCATAATTGCTACATGAGTGTTTTCATGATAGGCTTGAATCTTTTGCGCAAGTTCTTCAATAGATTGATTTGGGTTTTCCTCAATCAATTCTACCGCTTTATGAATTAATAAATCCATTTCACCTCCAGCAGAGCGACTATCATGGATATAAATGTCCAAAGAATTATTTTTTTCCTGGGCGAGGATGGCACCGATTCTCGCACTATTAAAACTACCAGAAAGCTGACCTGTAATAGTAAAACAAATAATTTTATTGGCCCCTTCAAAATGTTGGGCATAAACATCCGGTGATGGACAGGCACTCGATGACTTCTCTTTTGCTTCATGCATTGTTTGAACAAAATTTTCTAAGTCTAACTGAGCATCATCAACAAATTCTTGTTGTCCGAGTCGAATCGTTAATGGAGCAACATCGAATTTTATATTTTTATTCGTAGGTAACGTTCGGATGGCAGAACCTGAGTCTGTCACGATTTTCCATTCAGTCATTATAAATCTCCTTTCAGGTGAATAATGATAACATCATTATACCTTGAATTCTTTTCGAACGTCAAACAATTGCTAAGTTGTCATAGGTTTGTAGTTTATGGGTAAGATTTTGAATAGGGAAAATGGGGATTTTATCCATTGTAATAATTGCCTTAACCATGTAAAATAATAGATAAGAATAATTGATAGAAGGAGGTTGGAAACAAATGTTTCATTTATTAAATCAAAAAAATGCATTTTCATTATTTAGTTTATTTTTTGGAACGGTAGGAATCGGCTTTGCATTAATTGCTCAGTCACACTACGTTTTGATTTCGTTAATGATTGCATCGGTTGCGTTTGTTTTGTCACAATGGTTCATTCAAGACGAAACGTCGACAAATCCAGTGTTTGACCAACAAATATTAGCACTTTCCTATGTAGTCGTTTATGGAGTACTTCCAGTTGTTCTTTTGAATAGTATTTCCTATGGATCAATCATTGCAGTGATTGTTGGAGCAATATTTTTATTAGCTGTAGTATTGAGGATAGCATATTATGGTGTTGAATCACCTATTATTTCTTCGCATTCTTCAACTGGTTTGCCATTAGAAGCGATTGCAATCTTAATACCTTTAATTTGTTTATTGGCTTATATTATTCCAAGTACAGTGTTTTATGTTATTTTATGCGTTGTTATGGCGATATTAGCAGTCGGTTTTGTGCTTGAAATAAAAATACCGATGATTCCACGCGAGTGGTTGCTCTATGTATTAGGCTATATGGTACTCATGGTTATTGCGTATATCTTTTTGGGAAGTTTTACTCCTGTTATAGCCGCTTAGTAGCTTTAAAAGATTCATTGTTTAACTTCCAAATAATGCCTAAATTATTTGGAAGTTTTTATTTTTGATTTAAAGGTATAAAATTAAGAGATAGGTAAAATTTAAAAGAAAGGGGGATGAGAATGAGTCATAAAGAAACAAGTTTAACTGATCAAATTGGTGAGATTTTGGTAGATGTACTACACCAAGAGTTAGAAGAAGTTTCAATTACGATGTTAGATGAAGGAATCTATCAAATTAACGATACTACTTATAAGTTAGCCATGGATTTTCGAGAAGGATTTGATATTGAAGCCCTAAAGAAGCTCTACGATCCTTTTTTTGAAAAATATGATTTTATTGTAGGAGACTGGGGCCATGAAAAACTTCGTTTGAGAGGATTTTATCAACTAAATACTCCGAAAGTTCCTAAAGATCAGCAAATAGATTTTTTAGACGACTATTTAAAAGAATATTGTAATTTTGGTTGTGCTTATTTTGTATTGGCGAAAGAATCCGCTGAGTTGGAATACAATAAATTGAAAGAAAATTATTCAACCATCCATAAGGGGAGACCTAAAAAAGGAAAGTCACAAAAACATCAAGTATCAACACGAAATAAAAATGAACAATGTAAGAAAAAGGATAGTCAATTTAAAAAGACAGCGCAGGAAAAACCTTTTAAACGCCGAAGGAAGAATAAGCAATTTGAGAAAAACACGTCTAAAAATAAAGTGACTTCGAATAAAACATTAAGCAACAATAAAGATTTTGTGATTAAACAGCGTAAGGTCTAATAAGAGGTATATACGTATGGATGTTTTCAAACGTTATGGATTGGTAATATATGATGTAACTTTTATTTTTTGCCTAGCTATTTTAGGCGCGACATTACTGACGATTCCGATTTATCGCGTATTGCTCTGGCTATTTCCTCTGGGAGAGGTCGTGCATTTAACTACGGCTGAAACGATGACAACATATTTAGAACTTGTCCGCTTTATTTTAATTCCTTTTTATCCTTTTAAAATGACATATCTTTCAAGTAGTTCGGCTGCTGTAAGTCATTTCTATGAAGTGAAAATTATCTTCCAAATTGTATTAGGTCTCTTTATTTTATTGCTCGCGAGTTATCCTAAAATTAGAAAAAAATCCAATGCATGGGAAGATTTAATGGGAAGCATTCGTTTGCTCACCTATTTGAAGTATGGTTTGATTATGGTCGTGGGGTTAGTTGGATTGTTTTTTGATCAATTTTTTATTCTTTTTCATCAAATATTATTCCGCAATGATAACTGGCTATTCAACCCACAAACAGACCCAGTAATTTATATCTTACCCCCAGAATTATTTCTGATTGCGTTTTTGATAGGTTTTGCGCTATTGTTACTTGTACTACAATATCGAATTTCAATGTATCGATGTGAATTATCCAATGAATAACATGCAAATTAAAAAGGCTATTGCCTTTCCAACTACACACTTCCAGTAGAAGTTGAGTTAGTGAAAGGTAATAGCCTTATTTTTTATATTTTTAGGATTGTGGGTGACGGCCAAGTTTTTCTTGGACTTTCATTTCGAATTGAGAAGGCTGAGAGTGAGCAATACGGCTCGCAGCAGCAGCGGCTAATGCGCCTACAATATCATCGATAAATGTGTTGCATGAAGTGCGTTTTTCACTATTTAATACCCCAATAATTCCTGGTTTGAGTTTATCAACGTAACCAAAGTTTGTTAAGCCAATTGAACCGTAGACATTTACGATAGACAAAACTAATATTTCATCGATACCGTACAACCCTTCATCGTTAAGAAGCATTTGAGTTAAAATAGGTGAGAATTGCTCATTTTCTGCGGCAATGTCGATTTCAATCCCTGTGATAACTGCATTTTGGACTTCTCGCTTACGCATCACAGCAATTAAATTCTCTAAACATTGATCCATCGTTAAATCATCGACATATTCTTTTTGTAAATCATATACAATGGAAGCAATATCTTCTAATTTAACACCACGCTGCGCTAATAAATTATAGGCATGTTGTTCGAGTTGATTGTTCGTTACAAAATTATTATTCATTAAAATTCCTCCATTATTTATTGATGTGTAATATGAATTGAATGACTTTGATCGCTCGGATACAGTTGAGTGACAATGTGATTTATCGCTTTAATTCCTTCACTAAAGCTAATAGCAATAAGCTTAATTTTTTCGGAATAAGTTGCAATATCTCCTACAGCATAAATTCCAGGTAAATTAGTTTCAAGGAAAGGGTTAACTTCAATGGCATTACGTTTAAAATCAAATCCCCATTTTTTAATTGGGCCTAAATTCATTGAATAACCGTAAGCAACTACAATTTCATCAATCGGTAATGTCAGTACTTCTTTAGATTGAATTTGATCAAGTGTGAGTGATTCAATTCTCTCTGTTCCTTGAATAGATTTGAGTTGACTAGATGTGTGGATTTGAACGCCTCGTTTTTCCATTGCATTTACATTGCTTTCAAGAGCTCGAAACTGATCTCTTCGATGGACAATTGCAACGGACTTTGCGACTTTGCTAAGTTCAAGCGCCCAATCAACTGCTGAGTCGCCACCACCGAATATCGCAACATTCTTTCCGGAGAAGTGTTGTAAATCTTTTATAAAATAATGGATATGGGATTCAAACTCAGGGGTTAATGATTGGGTTGTAAGTTTTCTGGGTGTAAATGCACCATTTCCAGCAGCGACAATGACAGTTCGAGAATAGTAAGTATTTTTTTGTGTTTCGATCTCGTAATAAGATAGTTGGTTATCTTGCAAGATAGGGGTCACAGTTAATACTTGTTCGCCAAGTGTAATTTTGGGCTGATAGCGTTGCATTTGTTCTGTCAGTTGATTAATCAATTCAGATCCTTTAATTGCCGGGTGTCCCGGAATATCATAAATATTTTTTTCTGGATAGAGATGATTTGGCTGTCCGCCTAATTCATCTAAACTTTCTATGAGATGAACATCTAATGAACGCAAACCTGCGTAAAAAGTTGTAAAAAGACCTGCCGGACCAGCGCCGACAATTGTAACTTCGTGAATATGCATAATAACCTCGTTTCTTATGTAACTTTTAACCGATAAAAATCCATAATATGATTGCGACCATTGCGCCAGTGAACGTTCCGACAATCACTTCGCTCGGTTTGTGGCCGAGGTAGCGTCGAATAATCATAGATTCGTACTCTTCGATATTTGAAAGTTTGTATTCTAGAGTAAATGGATTGAAATCATCTTTGCTTTCGTCATAATCTTGAGTTGGATGGTGAAACTTCTCAGATTCTAATTCTTTCATATATTTTCGTGCTAAAATATCTAAAATAATACCTTGTTCACCACTTTGTCGTCGGACTCCCATTGAATCAAACATCACAATGACTCCGAATACCGAAGCAATTGCTACCAATGGAGAGCTAAAACCATTTTGCAAAATTAAAGCAGTCGTTAAACTGGCTACAGCAGCAGAATGTGAACTTGGCATCCCACCAGTTGATGTCATGATACTTAAGGTAGGACTAGATTTTTTTGCGAGTAATGCAATTGGATATTTAATAAATTGGGCAAATAAAATTGCTGAAAAAGCAGCTATTAATGGATAGTTCATTGTCTCATTCCCTTGAATAATTATTATGATGTAAGTCTATCATATCAAATATTCTAAATGATAACTATAAAATGTTTGTAGAATAAGGTAAAGTGATTTAAGATAAAAGAGATGAATAATTTAGGAAGGATGAATTTTTAAAATGTCAGAGTATCCACAAACACAACCAGAAAAATTATCAACGGATGTTACCATCCATACCAACATGGGAGATATTGAAATAGCGTTGTTCGAAGACGCAGCGCCCAAAGCGGTAAACAATTTTAAATCTTTAGCTAAAGAAGGTTACTATGACGGCGTCATTTTTCACCGTATTATTAAGGACTTTATGATACAAGGAGGAGACCCAACAGGGACAGGCGCAGGTGGAGAAAGTATTTATGGTAATAAATTTGAAGATGAGTTTTCAGAAAATTATTATCACCTACGTGGAGCTTTATCAATGGCTAATGCTGGACCAAATACGAATGGCAGTCAATTCTTTATTGTAACAGCATCTCAAGTGCCATTGTCTATGTTAGGGCAATTAGAAGCATTAAACCTACCACAAGTGGTGGTTGAGGCATACGGAGAAGTCGGAGGTACACCGTGGCTAGATTCTCGCCATACTGTATTTGGGCATGTAACAAAAGGAATGGATATTGTTGAAAAAATTGAATCTGTGCCAACAAATCCTGCAGACCGTCCAATTGAAGATGTGATAATTGAGTCAATTGATATTCTTGAATAGGAAGGTGTCTAGATGACACAAGAATATAAAATCGGGGATGTCATCGACGGAGTAGTTTCAGGTATTCAAAACTATGGTGTCTTTGTCAAACTCGATGATCAAACTCAAGGGCTCGTCCATATTTCAGAATGCCATCACGGTTATATTGAAGATTTGAGTAGTTTTGTAAAAATAGGTCAACAAGTTCGAGTGATTATTATTGATATTGATGAATATTCACATAAAATCAGTTTATCAATGCGTGCACTAGAAAAGACGAATGTCCCGACATATCCTGCACGGAATAAGAAAATTCCAAGACGTCATACTCCTAAAATTGGTTTTAAAACACTAAAACAACAAATGCCTAGTATTATTGAAGAGGCATTAAAGAATATCCAAAATAAAAATATCCAAAATAAATAAGAAAGAAGTGTAAATATGAGTCAACTAAAATTCAGTCATGCCATCGACAAAACTTATTTGAGAGCGCATGAAATTGATCAAATCCAACCATTTGTCGAACTTGCTTATGATACGTTATTAAATAAAACCGGTGCAGGTAGCGAATATACGGATTGGGTCAACTGGCCAGATCATATGGATATTCAAGAATTTGAACGGATCCAAAAAGCAGCTGAGAAAATCAATGAAACATCCGATGTCCTTATTGTGATTGGTATAGGGGGATCCTATTTAGGAGCTCGGGCTGCGATTGAATTTTTAAATGGAACTTTTTACAATCTTACGTTCCAAAAAGAAAAGAAAACACAAGTGTTTTTTGCAGGAAATAACATCAGTGCGACTTATCATCAAGAATTACTTCATTTAATAGAAGGAAAAGATTTTTCGATTAATGTTATCTCTAAATCAGGAACAACTACAGAACCTTCGATTGCCTTTAGATTATTTAAAGAAAAGTTAATCGAAAAATATGGTCATGAAGAGGCAAATCGCCGTATTTACGCGACAACTGACGCAGAAAAAGGTGCTTTGAAGTCTGTAGCGGACCAAGAAGGCCATGAAACATTTGTAATCCCAGATGGAATTGGAGGTCGATTTACAGTATTAACAGCAGTAGGTTTATTACCGATTGCAGTTGCAGGTGGAGATATCAAACAATTGATGGTAAGTGCTAAAGAAGCATTCGATGAATATATCAATGCAGATTACGCTCAAAATGATATGCTACAATATGTAGCTATTCGTAATGTTTTACATCGTAAAGGTAAAAATATTGAGATTCTTGCTAATTATGAACCTTCTTTACAATATTTTGCAGAATGGTGGAAACAATTGTTTGGTGAATCAGAAGGTAAGGATATGAAAGGTATCTTCCCGATGAGTGCCAATTTTTCAACAGATCTACATTCAATTGGCCAAATCATACAAGATGGAATCCGCAATATTTTCGAGACTGTGATTACAATTGCTAACCCAACAGTAAAATTAACAATTCCAGCCGAAGAGGATGATTTGGACCAGTTAGGTTATATTGAAGGAAAAGACATAAATGAGATTAATCATAAAGCTTTCTTAGGAACACAGATGGCACACGCACAAGGTGGCGTACCTAATTTACATATCGAGTTAGAAGATATGACTGAGGCATCCTTAGCTTATCTAATTGTCTTCTTTGAACTCGCAGTGGGTGTGAGTGGGTACTTAACAGGTATCAACCCATTCAATCAACCAGGTGTAGAAGATTATAAGCGGAATATGTTTGCTTTGCTTGAAAAACCAGGTTATGAAGATGTTTTAAAATAAAAGTAAAAAATAGATTGACAACCAAGACGAAGACATGGTATATTATCTCTTGTCGTCACGAAGACGAACGTCAATGTTAAAAAGATTAAATTCTTGTAAAAAACAGTTGACGAATAACTTCAAAGATGATAATATAATTCATGTCTTCTTCGTTTGAAACGAACGAAGAAAAATAATAATAAAATAATTTGAAAAAAGTATTGACTTCTCAAATTAACCTTGTTATTATATAGAAGTTGCTTCTTGGAGGCGACA
>OJLY01000144.1_pt1 | contig 57236 bp, 57 predicted proteins | sample 1597031 | NCBI WGS metagenome assembly OJLY01 (sample SAMEA3904673, study PRJEB24821) | metagenome | biome: Builtin; feature: hospital; material: surface | place: USA | collected 2013-06-03
TAAATTTAGAGCATAGCAAGGATTCTTCTCTCATTATTCTTAAGACTTTTTTATGATTAATATTAAAGCCTTTATTTTTTAATACCATAGTTACTCTTCTATAGCCATATCTACCTTTTGATGCTTCTACTATGGTTGTTATTTCTTTTCTAATTTCTTTATCTTTATCTATTGGTTTAGCTAATTTCATCTTCCATTCATAGTATGATGATTTTGGCAATTCAGATATTTCTAACCATTCACTTATCTTGCTTTTAGGATATTCTTTTTGTAACTTGAGGATTATCTTTGTTTTTTCCTTGCTTCTGCTTCCTCTTCCAGGAGCAAGGCTTGTAGCTTTTTTTCGTAGATTATCTTCATTTTGAGAAGTCTATTTTCTTCTCTTAATCTTATTAATTCTTCTCTTTCAGTTTCGTTTATTGGAGTATTAAGTTTAGACTTTTTATTTGATTTGGTCATGTCTTTTTTAGGCCTTCCTCTATTATCTTCTAGCCCAGATAGACCACGTTCTTGATAAGCTTTCTCCCATCTGTACACCATAGATCCATTTACAAGCTTGAAATGTTCTGCAGTCTCTCTAAGCGAAGTATTATTGATTTGCCTATATTGTATTACAGATAGCTTAAATTCACTAGTGAATTTATCCTGATTTTGCTTTTTTGATAAGTTATCAAATCCACCTGATTGATATTTGATTATCCAGTTTTGTAATGAACTTTCGGGTATACCATATTTTTTAGCAACCATCGGGCTGCCTCCAGATTCTCCTGATAGATATTCCATTACTAGTTTAATTTTAAATTCTTTTGTGTATTTTGGCATACTAAAACCCCTCCATCCGTATTCCGGATTTTGGGGTTCAGGTCAATAGCCTAGTTTTTTGGTGCTTATTTTAAAATTAAAGGTTAACCCGCGATAGATAGGATGCTTCCTATTGGATTTTTAGAATTGATTCTTTGATTATATTCTATATACTTATTTTCGCCCTTTTCTCTAGCTGTGCTTATGCTCACAATAAGGCCTGAGTGGTCTAGCACTAAGAGGCTTGGCATCATATTGTAAATCCTATCATTCATATTTGGATTTGGATCTAGGGCGTTTTTAACTACATAGGCCCCTGAATCCTTTAGTATTGAAGCAAGTCTAATAGCTTCATTAGCGGTATTTGAGTTTACCAAAATATAGATTCCCCTATTAGCAAAGGTACTATCCTTTTTTATCTTAAGTGTCACCTTATCATAGTAGGAATAGTCACCAAGATTAAAAGAGCTTGGTTTTTCACTTGTTTTACTTGCTTGATTTTTAATATAAGGGGTTTGGTAATCAGATTCATTTGAATTTTTGATATCTTCTAGGTTGTTACCTAAAAGAGAGCCCCTATAATAAAAGATATCTTCAAAGTTATAGTCTTGATGAATTAGATATTTCGCAAATTCATTTACAAAGATATAATTTATAGATGAGTTTTCCTCTAAATCAAGAATGATTCTAGTAATTGACGGGGTAGAGGTCACAGCCTTGGTCATCTCATCTATTATTGTGTCAAGCTCTGAAAGTTTAAAGACAGAAAGGCTTATCCTTAGGGTGCTTGCTGATTCAATTGTTATATTTGCCTTGCTTGTGGTTTTATCGTTTATTATTCTCTTATATCTATTTACTACCTGAGGATTTTCAAGGCTAGTTTTTATATGAGATTGACCCTTATTTTTGTAATAATCAAACAAATCGTCGTAAGTATCCTTATCTAGGATTTTGCTTGCTGGGTCATTTAATAGTGAGAGGTAATTACCCAAAATTGTGAAAAACTCTTGGTCAGTCTTTGAATTGGCAATTTTTTTCTTATATGTTTCACCTTGCTTGATAAAATCTTCATAAGACTGTCTATTGTTTTTATCTACAGCATAGTTTTTAACTATGTATTCAAGAAGCTTATGGAAGTCGCTGGATTTTTCGGCACTTGTTAGGCTCCTGCCTTCAGTTGAAGTCACGAAAGCTTCTTTTGATATGTCATCTAGAACTTCATCCCTAAAGGTTGGATAATCTAAAAATTTGTAGGAATTAACTTTTTTGTAGATAAGATAGCTTGGAAGAAAGATAACAATTAATAGGCAAGCGAGAAGAGCTATTCTCCTTCGCCTATATATTCTTTGTCTTTCTCTTCTCTTTCTTAGGCGGGCTTTGGCGCTCCTGTCCATGGACCTTCTATCTTTAACAACTCTGATTTGGTTTTTTGGTGAAGAATTCCTATCTTTGCTATTTTTATTTACTTTTCTAGACCTCCTAGAGGTGTTTGTCTTTCTTCTTGTCATTGTTCATCCTATTATTTTTCTCAAAGACTACATTAAACTCGCTTCCAAAGCCAAGATTAGATTTAACTCTTATTTTTCCTTCTAAGGCTAGGACAAAGTTTTTGGTTATGGCAAGTCCCAGGCCAACTCCGTTATCTTTGGTATTTCTAGAATCTTCTACCCTGTAGAACCTATCAAATATTCTTGGTATATCTTCTTCTTTTATACCTATACCGCTATCTTTAACACTTACTTGTATTTCTTTTTCATCCTCAATCAGATTTATCTCTATAGTACCATTTTTGCCTATAGCTTTTATGGCATTTGAAACTAGGTTTTGAATGATTTGGCTTAGCTTATCTCTGTCGGTATAGAGCCTTACATCTTCATCGATATAAGTGTTAATCCTGATATTATTAAGCTTTGCTTTTGCGTTAAAACTTTTTGCAATATATGAGACAAGCTCACTTACATCCACCATGGATTTTGATAAAACAGCATGTGCAACATTTTCCTCAAAGGTATTTTTAAGTCCAACAATAAGGCCTTCAAGCCTTACTATTTCTGCTGTAAGTGTGTCAAAAGTGGCAGGATCTGCATCTATTATTCCATCTTTCATGGCCTCGATTGTAAGCTTTAGATTGGTTAGGGGAGTCCTAAGCTCATGAGATATATCTTGGGCATATTGTTTCCTAATTGATTCTTGCTTTTTTAGGTTGTTTGAGAGGAAATTTATATTATCTTTAAGATTTTCAATTTCTCTTATATCTGTTTCCTCTTCAATCTGATCATAGACGCCTTCCTTGATGGCAAGGGTGGATTCTCCAATTGAAGTAATTGGATTAGATATATTGGTAGATAAGATTATAGCTATGACTGTTCCGATTGCAAGAGATATTGTAATTGCATAAATTACAGCCTGGGTAAAGTTGTTTTTAACTTCGTTTACACCAGTTAGGTCCCTGTTGTAGCGGATTATAATTTTACCGGCATTTAGGTTTGTTGTATCATCGATGATATTATATTCCTTAGATAGAATCTTAGAATCATCGCTTTTATCACGGCCTTCTAAATGTTTTATAAGCTTGCCAGCTTCATCGTAATATTCAATATCTACTTTTGAATCATGGGCCATGTTATCAAGATATGACCACATGAATTTGCTTGATATATCCTTATCGTTATTTAGTCTTATAAATTGATCTGAGATTTCATTCGGCCTCTTATCATCTAACTGCCTAAATAAGTCGTTATAGTTGATTGTGACCATCAAGGTGATAAGAATTGAAAAAACTAAGATACAAGAGAGGATCCCTGCTATAAAGTTTTTAATTATCTTATTCTTGAGAGTTGTCATCTATGCCACCGGACTTGTAGCCCATCCCATAAATTGTCTTGATATATTGTGGTTTTTTGGGATTATCTTCTATTTTTTGTCTGATATTTTTGATGTGGGTATCTATGGCCCTATCATAGGCATCGTAGTCATAACCAAAAGTTATTTGGATTATCTCATCTCTGGTATAGATTTTGTTAGGGTTTGAAAATAGGGTCTTAAGTATTGAAAATTCATTTTTGGTTAAGTAGATTTCCTCACCATCTTTGAAAAATCTGTTGTACTTAAGGTCCATCTCAAGCCTACCATCTAGGGTTTTTATAATATCAGCTCTTGGTATATTGTATTTTTCAATCCTTCTAAGGATTGCCTTTATTCTTTCTATTAATTCTCTTGCAGAAAAAGGTTTTGTTATATAATCATCTGCTCCAAGTCTTAGGCCCTTGACTTTATCATCTTCTTCGACTTTTGCTGATAGCATGATTACAGGTACTTTTGATCTATTTCTGATTTCTTTTATAACTTCCTCACCAGCAAGTTTTGGCAACATCAAATCTAGGATAACTAGGTCAATATCTTCATTTAAAAATATTTTTAATCCTTCCTCGCCATCATAAGCTTGAAATACTCCATAGCCTTCCTTTGCAAGGTAAGATTTCACTATATTATTTATGCTTTCTTCATCTTCTATAATTAAAATATTAATCTTTTCCATACTTCACCTTCCAGGTTTATTATACCATAAAGATAAGGAAATTTGTTTTTTATCTAAAATATTAAATGTTTAAAAAATCTAAAAATGGATATATATTATAATGTAATAAATGTGAAGTTGATTTATTTGAAATTTTGAATATGAAAGGAGTAATTATGGGAAATTACGGATTTATTATGACTCTAATTATAGGAGCCCTAGCAGGATGGATTGCTAGTAGAATTATGAAAAGAGATGCCGAAATGGGAGGTATTGCTAATATATTTGTAGGTATACTTGGTGGTTACTTAGGTAACTTCATCTTTAAAAACTATGCCGCAGGTACTTTTGGTCAAATCATTACAGCCATTGTCGGTGCAGTGATTTTATTATTTGTACTCGGTCTTATCCAAGGACGTAATAAGTAATAAAAAATAGAGCCGCTTGAAATGTTTAAGCATTCAAGCGGCTTTTTCTATGGTTGTGGATTTTCTTGATTTTCTTCTTTTGACTCTTGGTCTTTTGGTTTTTCCTTATCCTTGTCAGATTTTTTGTCCTTGTCTTTATCTTTTTCATCCTCATCATCTTCTTCCTCAGGTTCTGGTTGACCTAAGTTAGAATAAGCTTTTGGAACTCTTTGTTTCCAGTCTTTTGGATAGATGTTGTTGAATTTACTTGGATCATAGTTGCTCTTTGGATTTATGAATGACCTTGAGACCACAAATTCACTTGGAGTTAGATTACTTACTAAGAGGTTATTTCTTGAATCTACGCTTACCCACTCGTGGACATTATCTTCTGCTGTTGGCTGGTTATTTGGTCCAAAGATTTCCGTGATGACAGTTCCTCTTGGGTCTGCATAAGATGCATCGGTTGGAAGCATACCACTCATAGTATCAACCTTCATTGAAACTATGCCCTTTGGTACTTCAAATGTTGCAGCTTCATAGCCATCTAGGATTTTGTTATTTATTACATTCCACATGAGGGCAGCTCTTTCAGCTGATGTACCTGTCAGTGATATGTTTTGATCATCACAACCCATCCAGATTCCTACTGTATAGTATGGGGTATAGCCTAGGCACCAGAAGTCGTTGTAATCATCTGTTGTACCTGTCTTTGTGGCAAATTCTGTTCCATTTAGGTAGATATTGCCATAAAACTTACCAGCATCTTGTAGGGCAGATGTTATTTGGTAGGCTGTTTCTGGACTTGTTACTTCGTGACTTATTTTTTCCTTTTCTTCAAATAGGACCTTGCCTGTAGAATCTACAATTTTTGAGAAGGTGAGTGGTTCATTATACTTTCCGTAGTTGGCAAGAGCTGCATAGGCTCCTGTCATATCTAGGGCTGTTAGACCACGAGTCATGGCTCCAAGACCTAGGGCTGCGAGGTTTTCGTCATTTATTTCCTTATCCTCATCAGAGCTTACGAAGTTGTCGGCTCCGTTATCTTTGATTATGCCAAAGTTTTTGAGGTAGGAGATTGATGTGTCGATTCCAACCTTATCCAAGGTAGAAACGGCTATTGTATTTGATGACATTTTTATAGCTTCTCTGATTGGCTTTACTCCCATGTAGTATTCGTAGACGTTGTTTGGCCAAGGCTTGCCATCTTCATTTAGCATCTGAGGTACATCATCTACACCTGTTGCAAGGTTAAAGCCATTATCTAGTGCTGGAGTATAGGTAGCTATTGGTTTAATTGATGAACCTGGTTGTCTAGGAACAGATGAAGCCCTATCAAGGATTCTCATACCTTTTTGGTCACGTCCGCCCATTATAGCCTTGATTTGTCCATTTGCCTGGTCGATTATTACTGTTGATGATTGTGGCTGTATTGTTCCTTCTAGGTCTATATCATAATAGTCCTTATTTATTGAAAAACTTCCATCATCGTAGGCTGTAAATAAGTTTTCATTATCTTTTAGGTAAGATTTTGATATTACAATATTATCTTCATCATCTAAATATATATTTTTATTTGAACCTAGGTCTATATTTCCTGTCCTGTGGGTTCTTAGGTTTTTGTTTTCATCATCTAGGGAATAATAGTTTCTAAAGACTAGTTTTGCCTGATCTAGATAGGCCTTGTTTGTTGTAAGAACTATATTACCGTCATCATCCATATGGCAATCATCAGGTGAGAGTCTTATATCATTATTTTCATTTAAGAAGTTGCTTTTTGCATAATATAAGAGCTTGCCATCGGTATTTATAATATTTCCCCAATTATCATATTTCATCTTAAGTAGGGGAGCGACATCCCAACCTGAAGTATCTCCCATGAGGTAGGATGAGAAGTTGCTATAGATATCTTCGAGAGTTTTTTGCATCTCTGTATCTATGGTTGTTGTTATTTTAAGGCCGCCGTAGTAAAGCCTATCCCAAGCTTGGTTTTCACTCATATTTAATTTTTCCATAAGTTTAGCTACAACTTGCTTTTCAAGTAGGGAATTGAAATATGAGGCGATTTCGGTATTAGCTCTTTCGGCAGGTTCTATAGATTTTGCTACATCAAATTCTATAGCTTCATCGTAGGCTTTCTTATCGATATAGCCTAATTCTAACATCTTATCTAGTATATATACTTCTCGCTTTATTGGCGCTTCGTTATAAACTGCAGAATATTTTGTCCCGTCTATGGTAAATTCACCGAGGACTTTTTCATTTGTCACTTCGCTTGTCTTTAATGACTTATAGAGGGAATTTTCTGATGGAGATTGGACAATTCCTGCAAGGGCTGCGCATTGGGCTAGGTTTAGCTCTGATACATCCTTATTAAAGTATGTTTTGGCTGCTGCCTGAACTCCATAGGTATTTTGGCCCATGAAGACTCTATTTAAGTAGGTTCCTAGGATTTCTTCCTTGCTTAGGTGTTCTTCTATTTCTAGAGCTAGATAAATTTCTTTTATCTTTCTTTGATAGGTTTGATCGTTGCTAAGATAAGTATTTCTAGCAAGTTGTTGGGTGATGGTAGAACCACCCCTTACAATGCTTCCTGCCCTTAGGTTTTCTACCATAGAACCTAGGATTGATATTGGGTCAATTCCCTTGTGTTCATAAAATCTCTCATCCTCTACTGCTACAAAGGCATTTTTAAGGTCATCAGGGATTTTGTTATAATCAACTATCTCCCTATATTGACTTGTAGCAATAGCATCTACTTCATTGCCATCTTCATCTACAATGACTGAGTTTTGACTCATTTCATTTTTTATAGCGTTAGCATCGATTTCTGGTGCATTTTTCATGACTTCAAGTATTGCACCGCCTGTTATTCCTGCAAATATTACCATAATCGACCCTAAAAATAGTACTACTATTAGTAAGATTTTTATGATAATAGCGGCTGCTTTTTTATGCATATGGCCTCCATTTGTATTTTTTTATATTTCGTAAATTATACCTATATCTATTTTATCATTTTTTACGGGTAAGTTCCATACTTTATTAAATTTTAGATAAAAGTATAATCTTTAGGGAAAGGAATTTTATGCAAGAAGTAATACAAGTCAATGTCCTTGACAGGGATGATGATGAAGAAATTAAAATATATGAATTAGAATCTTTGATAAATACAGCAGGTGGAAAGCCTGTTGCTTTTGTTAGCCAAGTTGTTAGTAAGGTTAATCCAAGATTTTACATTGGTAAGGGCAAGCTTGAAGAGATAAGGGAGCTTGCGGAGAATTTAGAAGTAAAGACAGTAATTTTTGATGTAGAATTATCTCCAAGCCAATTATATAACCTAGAGGAAGAGTTAAAGCTAAAGGTTGTAGATTGGACAAGCCTAATCCTTGATATCTTTGCCCAAAGAGCCCACACCCGTGAGGCCAGGCTTAAGATAAAGCTTGCCCAGCTTAAGTATCAATTACCAAGGATTAATAAGTGGTTTTCATACCTATCCAGACAGGCCGGAGGAATTGGTACCAGAGGACCGGGTGAAACCATGCTTGAAACCGATAGGAGAGCCATAGTAAGAGATATAAAATCCCTTGAAAAATCCTTAAAAGATATCGAAAAGACAAAAGTCACAAATAGAAAATCTAGGGAGTCTTCATTTAATATTTCTCTAGTAGGCTATACAAATGCTGGTAAATCTACTATATTAAATGGGATGATGAATTTGTTTGGTTCTGAAAAATACGTCTATTCTGACGATTTGTTATTTGCTACCCTTGATACATCTACAAGAAGGCTTGATTTTTCAAACACTAAGGTGACTCTAACAGATACGGTTGGTTTTATAGATAACCTATCTAAGGAATTAAATGACTCATTCTTAACAACTCTTGAAGAAATTAAATTTGCTGATATGCTATTAATTGTTATCAATTCATCTTCAAATATTGAAGGTCAAATTAAGACCATAGAAAAGTCGCTTGATGAAATAAATCTTGAAGGCAAGGAGATTATCTATGTCTTTAATAAGATCGACCTTGTCGATGATCTGACAGCTGTAAGTCTTTATAAACGTGAATATGAGAGAATATTCATATCAGCCCATGAAGATAAAGATTTGATAAGGTTAAAAGATGAGATTGTCAAAGTCATAAAAGAAGATTATACAAGGGTAAAGATGCACATATCTTTTAGTGATGGAGCAGTTCTTGATTATATGATGACAAATTACGATATATTAGAAACTGAATATGACAGCGATGGAACTAATATTACTTTTGAAATAAATAAGGAAGATTATGCCAAATTCAACAAATATATCATCAGGTGATTATAAAACAATAGAAGGAGTCAAGACTTCAGAATTTGAAGTTGAAAAGTCAGTATTTATTACAAGGGCCAAGCATGTAGAAAGTGAAGAAGAAGCCTTAGCTTTTATAGAGGAAGTAAGAGGAGACCACAAGGATGCAACCCACAATTGTACAGCTTATATAATAAATACGACTCCAGAAATTAAAAGATATAACGATGATGGCGAGCCCCAAGGCTCAGCCGGCCTTCCCATGCTATCAGTTCTTGAAAAGGAAGAAGCCACAAATGTTTGTGTAGTTGTAACTAGGTATTTTGGGGGCAAGCTTCTAGGCAAGGGAGGACTTGTAAGAGCTTATACAAAAGGGGTAGCTGATACAATTGGTCCAAATCTTATTTACAAAAGAGATTATTTTGTAGTAGAATTAATTTTGTCATATAATCTATTAGGTCAGATAGAAAATTATATAAACGAAGAAAAATATCAAGTAATCGACAAGGCTTACACAGATATAGTAAAGTTTGAAATCTATGTAAGACATGATAAGTACGAAAAGTTTGAAAAAGATCTAATAAATTTGACAAGCGCTAATATAGAAATTAATAAAATAAAAGAGCTAATGCTCTATGAGAAAGGAAGGATTTAATGTCAGGACATAATAAGTGGAGTAAGATAAAAAATAAAAAAGGTAGTGAAGATGCAAAAAGAGGTAAGATTTTTACCAAACACGCTAGAAATATAACAGTAGCAGCTAGAGAAGGCGGACTAGATCCAGAATATAACGCAAGTCTTAAGACAGCTATCGAAATGGCAAAGGCAGATAACATGCCAAATGATAATATAGAAAGGGCCATAAAAAAAGCTAGTGGTGAAGCAGGCGGAGAAAACTATGAAAGATTAGTTTATGAAGGATATGGTCCAGGCGGAGTTGCCTTTATAGTAGATTGCCTAACAGACAATAAAAATAGGACAGCACCAGATGTTCGTCATATCTTTGATAAATTTGGCGGAAATCTTGGAACAGATGGATCTGTAATGTTCTTATTTGAAAGAAAGGGAGAGATAATCGTAGATGGAGAGGGTAAAGACTTTGACCAATTTATGATGGATGCCCTAGAAGCAGGTGCTAGTGATGTTGATGATTTAGATGGTTTTTATGAAGCGCTCACAGAAGTAAGCGACTTCAATGATGCAGTAGAAGGCCTAAAGAAAATGGGCTATGAGATAGAAAGAGCAAATATTTCATATATAGCTAACAATATCGAAGTAGATGTTTCTCATCATGAAAAGCTAAACAAATTAATAGATGCCTTAGAAGATCATGACGACATCCAAGAAGTATATCACAATTGGGATATGCCAAGCGAGGAATAAGATGGAATTTAATATAGACAGGGTAGCCTTTTCTATTTTTGGCCTAGACATATATTGGTATGCTATAATAATAATTGGAGGAATATTAATTTCCTCCCAATTTGCCAAGAAAGAATTTGTAAGAAGAGGTTTTGAAGAAGACTTTATTTACGATATACTTTTTGTAATCCTCCCAATAGGAATTATTGGAGCAAGGCTTTGGTATGTCGCTTTTGAATGGGATTTTTATGGAGCAAACCCAAGCCAGATACTAAATTTCAGGGCAGGAGGTCTTGCCATCCACGGCGGAATATTTGCAGGACTTATAGCCTTATGGATATATGCTAAGCATAAAAATATTCTAATATTAGATCTTACAGATGTTATGGTTCCATCCCTTATTCTTGCCCAAGCTATAGGCAGGTGGGGCAATTTTGCAAATTCCGAAGCTCATGGCGGGCCAACAGATTTGCCTTGGGGAATTATAATAGATGGGGTCAAGGTTCATCCTACCTTCCTCTATGAATCAATTGGAGATTTTCTAATATTTCTATTTTTAATTTTTTATAGAAAGAAAAATCCAAGCAAGGGCAAGCAAACAGCCATATATTTTATAGGTTATGGAGTTTTGAGATTTTTTGTAGAAGGTCTTAGAACAGATTCCTTATATGTACTTGGTCTTAGGACAGCTCAGCTAGTCTCAATTGGCTTTGTAATAATAGGAGTTATTTTATTTATATATGCACACAAAAATAATCTCCCACCTTATTTTCAAAAAGCTAAATCTAAAGAGAAAGCTGATAGAATAATCAAATTTAAATAAGTTGGTAAATATTGACCGGTTTTCAAACCGGTCTTTTTTCTTGCTTTTTTCCCTGATATAGGATAAAATGATAGTGAAGTGGAAGATAGTGGTAAAAGGTGGTAAGAAATGTTCCTAGGTGAATATATCCATAAGATGGATTCAAAAAACAGAATAATGATGCCTAGTGAATTTAGACCTTCTCTCGGGGAAGAATTCTATCTTACCAAGGGACCTGAGAACTCCTTAGTAATTTATACAGAAGAAGAATTTCAAAAAAGGTCTCAAAACCTTGACCAGTTAATCTATGAAAATAAGAAAAATCGTGCTATAAAAAGACTATTTTTCTCTTCCACTGTCAAGATGAACCTTGATAAACAAGGAAGGATCTTGATAAATAAGAATCTTAAGGACTATGCTAAAATCTCAGATGAGGCCATAATAATTGGCAATAACAATACCATAGAAATATGGGATAGAAAAGTTTGGGATGAATATATAAACGAAGTCGAGGTGAATTTATCCGACATTATGGATGAATGATATGAAATTTGAACATATACCAGTTCTTGCAAAAGAAACTATAGAAAATTTAAATATTAAACCAGACGGAATTTATGCTGACCTAACCCTAGGAAAGGGAGGTCATTCTAAGATGATCCTTGAAAGACTATCTGAAAAGGGACTTCTTATAGGCATAGACCAAGATGAAACTGCCATTAAAGCTGCCAAAGAAAATTTAAAAGACTACAAAAATACTGTATTTTTTAATACTAACTTTGAAAATATTAAAGAAGTCTTGACTGAGGCGGGTTTTAATAAAATCGATGGTGCTCTGATGGACATTGGCGTCAGCTCGTATCAAATCGACAATCCAGAGCGTGGTTTTTCTTATATGAAAGATGGACCACTTGATATGAGAATGGATAGACAAAATGAGTTAACAGCAGAAAAGATTGTCAATGAATACTCTCAGGATGAACTTACAAAGATATTTTTTGATTATGGTGAGGAAAGATTCTCTAAATCCATAGCCAGAAATATAGTAAAGTATCGCGCAAATGAAAGAATTAATACCACTTTCAAACTCCGAAATATTGTTATGAAATCTGCGAACTTCAAGAATGAAGTTCATCCTGAAAAGAGGGTATTTCAAGCCTTAAGGATTGCAGTCAATAGAGAGTTAGACGTATTAGAAAATACCATTGATGATATTATAGATTTTATAAATAAAGATGGCAGACTAGCTATAATTACTTTCCATTCTTTAGAAGACAGGATAGTTAAAAATAAATTTAAAGACTTGGCGACAGATTGTATCTGTCCGCCAGAGATTCCAGTTTGCGTATGTGATCATAGGGCTAAGGTAAAATTGATAACCAAAAAGCCAATCACAGCAAGCAAGGAAGAGTTAGAAGCTAACTCTAGGAGTAAACCTGCTAAACTTAGAGTATGTCAAAGGATATGATATGGCTGAGCGTATAGAATATAAGATAAAAAAAAATAATAATAAAGGAAGAGTTAGACTGAAGGTAAAAGAAAAACCAAAAAGATCTAAGTCTTACAATATCGATTTGCTAAGAAAGAGAGATAGAATGATGAAATTCTGGATAAGTCTCTTTGTTTTTTCTATGCTAATGGCTATGACTACTTTTTTGATAAATAAAAGAATAAATTTGTCAAATGAGAGATTTGAGTATAATAGACTACAGGCAGATATAGTAAGTTATGAGCTTCAAAGAGATAGGCTTAAGACTAGCCTTGATGAAGCCGTTGACTTAAATAGAATTCAAAGATATGCCATAGAAGATTTAGATATGGTATATCAGGATAATAATTAGCTGCTGATAGGAAGTAATATGAATAAGTATTTATTAATTTTATTGGGAATATTTTTAAGTTTGGGCTTGTCATTTTTTATAATTCCAATTCTTAAAAGCAAAAAAATCGGTCAAAATATTAGGGCAGTTGGTCCAAAAAGCCATCTAGCTAAGGCAGGCACACCAACCATGGGTGGAATAATCTTTATAATTTCTGCCTTCATCTTAAGTCTATTTTTCTTAGATAAAAGCATGGAAACTCTAATACTTTTAGTATCCATGGTGGGTTTTGGAGCAGTAGGCTTTATCGATGATTTCAAAAAACTAGTATTAAAACAATCTGAAGGTCTTAAACCAAAAGAAAAATTAGTCCTCCAATTTGGGCTAGCAATCTTGGTAAGTATTTTAGCCTTCATAAATGACAAGGAATCTATAACAAGATTACTCATACCATTTACTAATTTTTACCTACCAGTATCAATAATAGGAATTCCTATTATGGTATTTATAATAGTAGGTACTACAAATGCTACAAACCTAACAGATGGTCTTGATGGCCTCTTGGTAAGTGTATCAATCCCAGTATTTATTGCTCTAAGCATAATTGGAAAGACAACCAATAATGAAACTTTTGCACTAATTATGCTTGGAAGTCTCCTAGGATTTTTGGTATTCAACTTTAATCCTGCAAGTGTATTTATGGGAGATACTGGATCTATGGCAATAGGCGGTGCAATAGTAGCCCTTGCAATAAATCTTAAAATTCCAATTTATTTAGTAATATTTGGTGGAGTTTATATGATGGAAACCCTATCAGTAATAATTCAGGTTTTATCATATAGACATAGGAATAAAAAAAGAGTCTTTCTTATGACTCCTATTCATCATCATTTTGAATTAAAAGGTTACAAAGAATCAAAGATAGTAGCAGCCTTCGCTGTTGTATCTATCGTATTATCATTAATAAGTTTGGTGGCATTAGTATGAGTAAGGTATTAGTATATGGACTAGGTGTAACAGGAATATCATCTGTAAAATGTTTGGATAAAAAAGGATATGAGGTTTACACCTTCGATAAAAATAAAGAAAAAATAGAAGAACTCAAGGGCTATAACTATAGCCCTATTTCTTGCGCTAATTTAGAAGATTATAAGTTTGAATTTGTACTTAAATCACCTGGAATAAAGCCAAATGATGAATATGTAGAGCTTTTAGAAAATAGAAACGAAATCATCTCAGATATAGAAGCATCACAAAGGTTATTTCCTGAAAAAGAAAAGATTGCAATCACTGGTACAAATGGTAAAACTTCCACCACATCGATGGTAAACCATATTTTAAATCAGTCAGGTCATAAGGCCTATGCGGTAGGAAATATAGGAGAAGGCATCTTGTGGCAAATGTATAATAATGAGGGAGTCTTTGTTGAAGAACTATCATCATTTCAACTTCATGATAGCAAGTTGTATCACCCAAAATTTGCCGCAATCCTAAATATCAACGAAGATCACATAGATTGGCATGGAAGTTTTGATGATTATATCAATTCAAAGCTTAAAATAGCAACAAATCAAGATAAGTCAGATTTTCTAGTGATAAATAGAGAAGATAAGATTTTACAAGACAATAAGTTAAGCTTTAAGGCAAAAGTTTATGAATTTTCAAGCAGACAAAGGGTGGAAAGAGGTCTTTATCTAAAAGAAAATACAATCTACCTCATAGATGAAAATCATGATGATGAAGGCATTTTAGATGTTAGAGATCTATCTGTAATAGGTAGGCATAATTACGAAAATGCCATGGCAGCTATCCTTTTAACTTATCTATATGGGATAAAGCTTGATGATATTATAAAGTCAATTAAGACCTTCAAATCAATTGCTCACAGACTTGAGTTTGTAAAAACAATTGACGGAGTAGATTATTACAATGACTCCAAGGGGACAAATGTCGATAGCTCTGTAAAGGCTATTGAGTCTTTTGATAGACCTATTATTATAATTGCAGGGGGCTATGATAAGCACATCGACTACACTGATTATGTCAAAGCTTTCAAGAAAAATGGCAAACTTATGATAATAATGGGCCAGACAAAGCAAAAGCTAGAAAATATCTGCAAGGACCTAGGAGTTTCTTATATAATGGTAGAAAATATGAAAGAAGCCTTAGATGAAGCTTATAAAGAAGCCAAAAGCGGTGATGTAGTTTTACTATCTCCAGCCTCTGCTTCATGGGATATGTACAAGTCCTATGAACAAAGGGGAGATGACTTTAAAGACCTTGTAAAAAAGTTAGGATAAATATGAAAAGAGCAATAATAACTGGTGGTGGGACAGGTGGTCACATCTATCCTGCCATAGCAATAGGTGATAAGATAAAAGAAGAAAATCCAGGAGTAGAAATACTTTATGTTGGAATAAAAGGCGGCCCAGAAGAAAGGATAGCCAAGAAAAACGGATATAAATTTCATTCTATAGAAGCAATGGGCATACCTAGGAAGATTAATAAAAGATTATTTAAATCACTTTTAGCAAATATTAAAGGATTTGGCCAAGCTAAAAAAATTATAAAGGATTTCAAACCAGAATTAGTTGTAGGAACTGGTGGCTATGTATGTGCACCTATTCTTTACCAGGCTGCAAGAGCTCATATTCCATCAATTGTTCATGAATCAAATTCTTATCCAGGTATGGCAAGTAAATTCCTATCTCAAAGGGTTGATAAGGTATTAATTTCCTACGAGGAAGCAAAAAAGCATTTTAAATATCAAAAAAATATTGTAGTAACAGGCAATCCTGTTAGAAATAATTTCAATCTTACTTATACTGAAGAGGATTTAAAAAGTCTTGGAATAGATGAAGATAAGCCTATTGTATTTTCTTTTGGGGGATCAAATGGATCTTATGCATTAAATCAAGCGGTTCTAGAACTAAGCAAAAAGCTTGATGGAAAATATTACCTCCTCCATCAAACTGGAAATAGGTATTATGATGATTTTGTAAAGAAAGCATCACCAAGCAAATACCTAAAAGTTTTTGAATATATAGATAATATTGATCTTTTTTATGGCCTAGCAGATTTAATAATAGCTTCATCAGGAGCGATGAGTCTTGCAGAAATTTCATCAGTTGGCAAGGCTTCGATATTAATACCTAAGGCATACACTACAGAAAATCATCAAGAGTATAATGCAAGGACTTATATGGACCATGGAGCAAGCCTTATGATTTTAGAAAAAGATTTAAAAGCTGACCTATTAAATGAATCTATATTGAGTATAATAAAAGATAAAGATACTATGCAAAAAATGGGGGAAGAAGCTTATAAACTTGCTGATATGTCCGCAACTGACAAAATTTATAGCGAGATTATTAAGTTAATTGATTAATGACTAATAAAAACGATGATAGAATTATAAAAAAGGGATCAAAAATTTTTAGTAAAAAATATATAGCTAGAAGACCAGGTAAGGAAGAAATTGAAAAGCCTAAAAGTAAGATTTTCTTCTTCCTTATTTTATTGGCATTTTTGCTTGGCATATTTGTAAATCTTTACACGCATCCCTTTATGAAAATACAGGATATATACATAAAAGGTAATGTTATAACTGATGATACAGAGGTAATAAAGAAGCTTAGGTCACCAGTTGGTAAAAATATACTATTATATGATTATAAAAGAAGCGAAAAGGAACTTAAAAAATTAAACTTTGTAAAGACAGCAAGAGTTAGGAAGGTTTTTCCTAAGATTTTATCAGTAGAAATTGGAGAAGACTTCCCACTTTATAAGATAAAAAATAAGGAGCTTTATGTATCAAATAATGGACTTATAACAGCTGATGTGGATAAGATAAATACCGAAAGGCTTATCGAAATAGATATAAATTCTTCTAATAAAGAATTGGGTGAAAATTTTACCTCTTCTGAAACTACAATGAATTTTATTAAGGCTATAAGTGCATCTCCTATTATAGGTAGGGTAAGTAAGTTAAATTTGGAAAATAAGCTTGATATTGGTATAATGGTAGAAGATATTGAAGTTAAGTTTGGTGATTTAAATAATGTTGATTACAAGATTAAATTACTAAATAAAGTTTTAGCCGATATAAAAAACAAGGGCAAAAAAGTAGAAAGTATTAACTTAAACAACGGCGATAAGCCAGAAGTTGTGGTAGATTAATCTTTTAGCTAAATCTAAAAATAGAAAACGATGGGGGAATTTATGGCAAACATTAATTATGATATGGAAAACAATTCTTTAGCTAAGATAAAAGTTATTGGTGTTGGTGGTGGTGGAAACAACGCCATCAGTAGGATGAGAGATAACGGCCTATCTGGTGTAGAGTTTATGGCACTTAACACTGACCTTCAAGCTCTACAAGGTTCAAACGCTGATATTAGACTTCAAATAGGTGAAAAGCTTACAAGAGGTCTTGGAGCAGGAGCTAACCCACAAGTTGGTGAAAAGGCAGCAGAAGAATCTAAAAGTGAAATAGAAGAAGCTATAAAAGGTGCAGATATGGTATTTATCACAGCCGGAATGGGCGGTGGTACAGGTACAGGTGCAGCTCCAGTTGTAGCACAAGTAGCCAAAGAAATGGGAATCCTAACAGTAGGTGTAGTTACAAAACCATTCTCATTTGAAGGTAGAAAAAGAGCTAATCAAGCAGAATCAGGTATTGAAAAATTAAAAGAAAATGTAGATACCCTAATAACAATACCAAACGATAAACTACTCCAAATTGTTGAAAAAAGAACATCAATGGTAGAAGCCTTCCAAATGGCAGACCAAGTACTTATGGATGCTGTAAGTGGTATATCTGAACTAATTGCAGTACCAAATGTAATCAACCTTGACTTTGCTGATGTTAAGTCAATCATGGCAGATCAAGGGATGGCACACATGGGTATTGGTAGAGCAAGCGGAGAAAATAGAGCAGTTGATGCTGCAAAAGCTGCTGTCAACTCACCACTTCTTGAAACAAGCATAGAAGGAGCTAATGCAGTACTATTAAACGTTACAGCTGCAGAAGTAGGCTTAATGGAAGCAAATGAAGCAGCTGAGCTAATCAGAGACCACATAGATTCTGATGCAAACATAATCTTCGGTGTTGGTTCTGATGAAACAATGGGTGAAGAAATCAAGATTACAGTAATAGCTACAGGATTTGATAATGCGGGCAGACCTAGAAGAGCAGATAGATCAAATTCGTCTGAAGAATTAAGAGCTCCTCAAAGAAACAACGCAAACAACGTCAATAGAAATAGCCAAAGGAGATCATCAAACTTATTTGATGATTTAGAGCTTCCTGACTTCTTAAAATAATATGAGATGTCCCTATTGTGATTCTAAAAATACAAGGGTATTAGATTCTAGATCAACTGATGATGACAGGGCTATTAGACGAAGAAGATTGTGCGAAGATTGTGACAAGAGATTTTCAACCTACGAAAGGTATGAAGATTCCACAATCATGATTATCAAAAAAGACAACACAAGAGAGGCTTTTGACCCAAGAAAATTAATCTCAGGCATTGTCAAGTCTTGCCAAAAAAGACCTGTCAGCATGGATCAAATAGAAGAAGTAGCTAAAAATATTGAAACCAAAGTTAATCATACTGGCAAAAAAGAAGTAACTTCAACATATATAGGACAGCTTGTCATGGATGAATTAAAAGACTTAGATCCAGTAGCATATGTAAGATTTGCATCTGTTTATAGAGAATTTAAGGATGTCGATTCATTTTATGAGGAGATTATAAATTTAAAAGATGATAAAGGTGCTAGTAATTAGCGCCTTTTTTTCTATTAAGGAGGGCAAATGGATTTATTTGAATTAAACAGACAAAGAGAACTTTCAAAAAATGCACCTCTTGCAGATAGGTTAAGGCCGAATTCTCTTGATAAATACATAGGTCAAGAACATTTAGTTGGTCAAGGTAAGATTATTAGAAGGATGATCAAGGCTGATAGGATTTATTCTTGTATATTTTATGGACCACCTGGAGTAGGCAAGACTACTCTTGCAAAAATCATATCATATACAACAAACATGGCCTTTGAGGAAGTATCTGCTGTAGCTAGTGGCATAGGAGATTTAAAGGAAAAGGTTCAAATCGCAAAGGATAATTTGTCTTATGAAAATAAAAGGACCATACTATTTGTAGATGAGATTCATAGATTTAACAAAAGCCAGCAAGATTACCTTTTGCCTTTTGTAGAAGATTCGACTATAACCCTGATTGGGGCAACTACAGAAAATCCATATTTTGAAGTAAATAAGGCTCTTATTTCAAGGATGTATGTATTTGAGCTTAAAGAATTAAGCGATGATGACCTTAAAAAACTTATAGATCTTGCCCTAAAGGAAGATGAGATATTAAAAAATAAGGATATTAGGTTAAGCGATAATGCTATTTCCACCCTTGTAAGATATTCTAATGGCGATAGCAGAGCCCTATTAAATGCTTTAGAAATCGCCATATTTTCAGAAGATGAAAAAGATGGTAGAATAGATATAGACTCTGCTACTATCGAAAATTCCATAAACAAGAAAATTGCCGTCTATGATAAAAATGGCGACAGGCATTATGATACGATTTCTGCCTTTATTAAGTCTATGAGAGGCTCTGATATTGATGCAGCTCTTTACTATCTGGCAAAGATGCTAGAATCTGGCGAAGATATCAAATTCATCGCAAGGAGGATGATAATTTTTGCAGCAGAAGATATTTCAAATGCAAATCCCAATGCCCTAGTCCTAGCTAACGCTTGCTTTGAAGCGATTGATAAGATTGGCATGCCAGAAGCAAGGATTATCCTGGCTCAGACTGTGGTTTATCTAGCAGCAAGCCTAAAGAGTAATTCGACCTATCTTGCTATCGATAAGGCAATAGATTTTGTAAGAAATAATAAAGATAGTACAGTACCAAATAAGTTAAAAGATAGTCACTATGCTGGAAGTAAGAATCTCATAAAGGATGAGTATTTATACCCACATGCTTTTGGTGGCTATGTAAAACAAGATTATCTGCCGGATGATTTTGTTGAAGAAAAATTTTATGAGCCTATTTTAAAAGGCTATGAGAAAGAAATGATCGAAAGATTAAATAAAGTTAAGGAAGGCAATAATGAAGATTAGAGAATTATTAGAGAAAGCGGAAAGTTTAGTTGATAGTGAAGTAGTTATAGAAGGTTGGATTAGAAACTCTAGATTTAGTAAAAACGTGGGTTTTATCGATTTAAATGATGGATCAACCTTTAAAAACCTCCAAGTAGTAGTGGGCAAAGAAATTGAAAATTACGATGAACTTGATAAACAACACCTATCTGCAAGTCTTAAGATAGAAGGTAAGCTTGTTTCAACTGGAAAAGATAACAATCCATATGAAATTCAAGCAGCTAGGGTAACTGTTCTTGGTGAATCTTCAGAGAAATTCCCAATTCAAAAGCAAAGACAAACCTTTGAATTTATGAGAACAATCCCTCACCTAAGACCTAGAACAAATACATATAGAGCTGTATTTAGAACAAGATCGATTTTAGCCTTTGGACTTCATAAATTTTTCCAAGAAAGAAACTTTGTATATGTAAACCCACCAATTATCACATCAAGTGATGCTGAAGGTGCGGGTGAGATGTTTAATGTAACAACAATCGATCCTAATGATCCACCAAGAAGAGAAGATGGAAAAGTCGATTACAACAAAGACTTCTTCAGCAAAAAATCTTACATGACAGTATCAGGCCAGCTTGAGGCTGAAGACTATGCCCTAGCTTTCGGAAATGTTTATACCTTTGGACCTACCTTTAGGGCTGAGGTATCAAATACACCTAGACATGCTGCAGAATTCTGGATGCTTGAGCCTGAAATGGCCTTTGCTGATTATAATGTATGCATGGATACTGCTGAAGATATGATAAAATATGCAATCGACTACTTACTTGAAAATGCCAAGGATGAAATGGAATTTTTCAACAAATGGATTGACAAGGGCCTAATTGAAAGACTAGAAAAGCTTAGAAATTCAGAATTTGCAAGAATTACCTATACAAAAGCTATAGAATTATTAAAAGAATCTGGTGAAAAATTTGAATTCCCAGTTGAATGGGGCATGGATCTTCAAACAGAACACGAAAGATACCTATCAGAAAAAATCGTAAATGGTCCAGTATTTGTAACTGATTATCCAAAAGACATTAAGGCCTTCTATATGAAGAGAAATGATGATGGTAAGACAGTAGCAGCATTTGATATGCTTGTTCCTGGAGTAGGGGAGCTAATCGGTGGTTCTCAAAGAGAAGAAAGATACGATGAGCTTGTAAAATCTATGGAAGATAATGGCTTAAATCCAGAAGAATATCAAAACTACCTAGATCTAAGAAGATTTGGTACAGTAGTTCACTCAGGTTTTGGACTAGGTTTTGAAAGAGCAATGATGTATGTAACAGGCATGAAAAATATCAGAGACGTGATAGCTTATCCAAGATATGTAAACGCCTTTGCTAACAACAACTAGGGGGAACAATGGTAGAATATAATCCAAATGCCATAGAAAAAAAGTGGCAAAAAAAATGGGAAGAAGAAAAAACATTTAAATCAGAAATAGATTCATCAAAGAAGAAATTTTATCCTTTAGTAGAATTTCCATATCCATCTGGCCAAGGCCTACACGTAGGCCATCCACGTCCTTATACTGCCCTTGATGTGGTGGCTCGTAAGAGAAGATTAGATGGAGAAAATGTAATGTATCCAATGGGTTGGGATGCTTTTGGCCTACCAGCTGAAAATTACGCTATAGAAAATAAAATCCACCCAGCAATAATTACAGAAAAGAACATAAACCACTTTAGGGACCAAATGAGATCAATTGGCTTCTCATTTGATTGGGACAGGGAAATAAATACAACAGATCCTGATTATTATAAATGGAGCCAGTGGATTTTTATCCAAATGTTTAAAAAAGGCCTAGCTTACAAGTCAGAAACATCTGTAAACTGGTGCCCATCATGCCTAGTTGGCCTTGCCAATGAAGAGGTAGTGGATGGAAAGTGTGAAAGATGTGGAGCTGAGGTAGAGCATAAGCTAAAAAATCAATGGATGCTAAAGATAACTGCCTACGCAGACAGACTCATAGATGACCTAGCTGAAGTTGACTATGAATCAAGAATAAAAGCTAGCCAAATAAATTGGATAGGAAGAAGCCACGGGGCAGATGTTAATTTTAGACTAAAAGATAGGGATGAAAAGCTTACAGTTTATACCACAAGACCAGACACAATCTTTGGTGTAACCTATATGGTAGTTTCACCAGAACATCCAATCTTAGAAAAATATAAGGATGATATCAAAAACTACGATGATATTCTTGATTACAAACACAAGGCAAGCTTAAAATCAGACTTTGAAAGAAGTGAGCTAAATAAGGATAAAACTGGGGTAATGATTGATGGCCTATCAGCAATTAATCCATTAAATAACAAGGAAATTCCTATTTGGGTATCAGATTATGTCCTAATGTCTTACGGTACAGGAGCTATAATGGCAGTACCTGCTCACGATGAGCGTGACTTTGAATTTGCAAAGAAATTTGATATGCCAATAATTCCTGTTTATGATTCAAAAGATGAGCTTCCTGTAACAGATATTGAAAAGGGAACAGCTATAAATTCTGATTTCTTAAATGACCTATCTGCAACAGAAGCCAAGAAAAAAGCCATTGAATATGTAGAAGAAAATAAACTGGGAGAAGCTAAGACAAACTTCAAGCTTCGTGACTGGGTATTTTCTAGACAAAGATATTGGGGTGAACCAATTCCAATGGTATATTGTGATGAGTGCGGTTGGGTGCCAGTAGATGAAAAAGACCTACCAGTAAGACTTCCTGAGATAGAGTCTTATACACCAACAGCCACAGGTGAATCACCACTAGCTAAGATAGATGATTTTGTAAATACTACCTGTCCGCATTGTGGAAAACCAGCAAGACGTGAAACAGATACCATGCCTCAATGGGCAGGATCAAGCTGGTATTATCTTAGATATGCAGATCCACACAACCACGAAGAAATAGCAAGCAAAGAAGCCCTTGATTATTACACACCAGTTGATTGGTACAACGGAGGAATGGAACATACAACCCTTCACCTTCTTTATTCAAGATTCTGGCACAAATTCCTCTATGATATTGGAGTGGTCCCAACCAAAGAGCCATACAAAAAGAGAACAAGCCATGGCATGATCTTAGGATATGACGGCCAAAAAATGAGTAAATCAAGAGGAAATGTTGTAAATCCTGATGATATAATAAGAGATTTTGGTGCAGATACCCTAAGAACCTACGAAATGTTCATGGGAGATTTCTCATCAGTAGCCAAGTGGTCAGATGAGGGAGTTAAGGGATGTAGAAAATACTTAGAAAGAGTCTTTAACTTAATCGACCTTGTAGAAGATGGGGATGACTATAGCAAAGAGCTTGAAGTATCAATTAACCAAACTATCAAAAAAGTAAGTGATGATTTTGAAAATCTTAAGTTCAATACAGCCATAGCCGCCCTAATGAGTCTATTAAATGAAATGAGAGCTCTTGGTAAAATCACTAAGGCTGACTTTAAAACCTATATAACCCTACTAAATCCAGTAGCTCCTCACCTTACAGAGGAATTATGGCAAATGGCAGGCTTTGATGGAGAACTTAACCAAACAAGCTGGCCAAAATATGACGAATCTAAGCTAAGCTTTGATACAATCGACCTACCAGTCCAAGTAAATGGCAAGGTAAGAGGAAAGATAACAATAAGTAAAACAGCAAGTAAGGAAGAAGCTCTAGACTTAGCATCTAAAGAAAATAATGTAAATTCTTATATAGAAGGCAAGGAATTTAGAAAAGTAATCTATGTTCCAGGCAAAATTCTAAATCTAGTAGTTTAAAAAATATTTAAAAAGAGAAAATCTTCGGGTTTTCTCTTTTTTGATGATACGCTGAAATTTTATTATTAAGGAATTCTTAAAAATTATAACTTTTTTTAAAGTCATAATTGTGTTATTATATAAGAAGAACTTGACAGTTAAAAAGCATTAATGTATGATATCACTACATACATCATACAGTAGAGGCGAAAATGAAATCTTTTATCAAAAAAAATTTATTCAATATAATATCAATAATCCTATTAATAATAGCCTTAATACTTGCTTTTATAGTTTATAAGAAGGGCTACTTTAACTCTCTAGAAAGCTTCAGAGAACTGATTTTATCTAAGGGAGCCTGGGGTCCAGCTGTATTTATGATTATTCAGATAATACAGATAGTAATCCCGATAATACCAGGAGGCCTTACCTGTGTAGCAGGAGTAGTTATATTTGGGGCCTTTTGGGGCTTTGTTTATAATTATATCTCAATTTGTGCTGGTTCAATACTTGTGTTTTTTATTTCCAGAACCTTTGGTAGATCCATAGTAATAAGGATTTTTGGAGAAGATACATATAATAAACACAAGGATAAGCTAAAAGAGAAGACCTATGACAGATTTTTCGCCCTTGCTATATTTTTACCTGTAGCTCCTGATGATTTTTTGTGTTACCTAACTGGCCTAACTGGTATAAGTGTAAAAAAATATATAGCCATAATCTTATTGTGTAAGCCAGCTAGCATCTTGGCCTATTCCATGGGATGGGCTCTTGGTTTAGACTTTGTGATGAAAAGTATAAGATAGGAGATAATATGAATTTTGAATCCTTGCCTATATTTTTAGTACCAGCTTATTTGGTATTTGTAGGTTATATTTCAAATATGATAAAGAACAAAGAAATAGATAAAAAATATGGTTATAGGAGCGATTTATCAATGAAAAATAAGCAGAATTGGTATTTTGCCAATGATTTTATGGCCAAAGGTGCCTTTAGCCTAGCTATAGTTTTTATCATCCTTGGCCTAATCTTAAATAAATTTGTTATAATGTATACCTATAGAAAGATCATCCTAGTAATTATAGAATTTATGGCCTATGTAATTCTTGGAATTATTTTAGAGTCCAGGCTTAAAAGGGTTCACAAGAAGTAGTTTTATTAAGTTTTTTCTTATAAGCTTTGGGTAAATATATATTAAGTAAGACGTTAATGTATATAGAAAGGATTTTTATGAGAAAAGAAATAGTAAGAGAATGGGATTTTGAACTTTATTTTAAACCTGATTGCCCATATTGCTTAAAAGTTTTAAATTATTTTAGGGACAATGATATAATCAAGTTTCCATCATATAATACAGAAGATGTAAACTGCGGTTATGAAAACCAAGATAAGTTAATCGAAGTAGGTGGAAAAGTCCAGGTTCCTTGCATGGTCATAGATGGCAAAGCTATGTATGAATCTGATGATATCATAGCCTATGCCAAGGAAAATTTCCTAGAAAAAGCCAAAGAAAATAAGGCTAAAAGAGAAAAAAATAAATAAGAATTTTAAAAGCCCAAATTTTGACTTAAGTCAATCTATATATTAGATTAGCTTCAAAAAAACTTGGGCTTTTCTTATTTTATTTTTTAGCTTCTTCAACTTTTACTTTTTTACCTGATATTTTTTTGTTATTTAATCCTTTAATAGCCTTATCTATTAAGTCTTTATCTATATCTACAAAGCTGTAAGATTTTTGAATTCTAATTTGGCCAATTTGATCATTTGGAATATGTCCAAGTCGGTTTAGGGCCTTAACAATTTTATTTGCATTGAAATTATCAAGTTTTCCCCTGTTTATAAATAAGGTTGCCATATTTTCATCATTATATTTTGGATGGGCCTTCTTACTCTTAGCTTGCTTATTAGATTTTTTTGCCTTGTTATTATCGATACCATCAATTTTTTCGTGATGATTTCTGGTTGATTTTCCAAGCTTTTCGCTTAGAAGGACCTGGGCAATGATGAAGGGATCGTAACCTTTTTCCATAAGAGCTATTAAGATAGCTTGTTCCTTGTCTGACTTAGAATAATTTTCTAGCTTAGAGCTAATTTCCTCAATAATATTTTCTTCTTGACTTTTACCCATCTCAGCTAGGCTTGGGATTTCCATTTCCTCTATATGGGCCTTGGTATATTTTTCTATAGCCTTTAGTCTTTGCCTGTCCTTACCTGCTATAAAGGAGTAGCTAACACCACTTTTACCAGCCCTGGCAGTCCTTCCTATCCTGTGAACGTAGTATTCATCTAGTTGGGGTAGGTCATAGTTAAATACTATATCTACATTATCTACATCTAGGCCACGGGCAGCTACATCAGTTGCAACCAGGATATGGATAGTATTGTTCCTAAACTTTTTCATCACCTGGTCTCTTTGGCCTTGTTTTAGATCCCCATGGAGGCCATCTACAAGATAAGATTTTTTGCTTAGATTTTCTACAAGTCTATCGACTTTTCTTTTTGTATTACAAAATACTATGGCAAGTTGGGGCTTATTTATCTCAAGTAGCCTGGTTAGGGTCTCTTCCTTATCAGCTTCCTTCATAGGGATAGAAAATTGGTCAATTCTATCAACAGTTAGTTCTTCAGCTTTTATCTTGATAGAAACAGGATTATTTTGATAGATTTTAGAAAATTCTGTTATTTCCTTACCCATGGTGGCAGAAAAAAAGCAAGTTTGTCTTTCTTCACTTGTCGCATCAAGTATAAATTTCATATCATCCCTAAAGCCCATATCAAACATCTCGTCTGCTTCATCTAGGACTACTATATCTAGCTTATCTAGTTTAAGAACCTTTCTTTTCATCAGGTCTATTAGCCTACCAGGTGTACCGACCACGATTTCTACACCCTTCTTAAGAGCTTTTATTTGTCTTACGATTTGGGTGCCGCCATAGACAGATAAGATTTTGATATCCTTCTTATATTTAGCTAATTTTTCAATTTCTTTTGTTACTTGCATACATAATTCCCTAGTTGGGCATAGGATTAGGGCTTGTGTTATGCCATTTGTCTGAACTTTTTCTACAATAGGGATAGCAAATGCTGCAGTCTTGCCTGTACCTGTTTGAGCTTGGCCAATCAAATCTCTACCGTCAAGGAGGGTAGGGATGGTTTTCTCTTGTATTGGTGATGGACTTTCAAATCCCATGTCTGCTAGTGCTTTTAGTGTTTCTTCTGATATTTTTAATTCTTTAAATTCCATTAATTGTTTATTTTTCCTTTTCTCTTTGCTAATTAAAAAAGGCAGTCGCCATAAGACAACTGCCAAATACTATATTCATTATACCCTGACTTAATTATTAATCACTCATTTTAAGAAACATTTAGTTTGCCATACAAAATATCAATTAACTCTATTATAAGAAAATGAACTTATTCTTTTACTAAACTTTTAAGAAAAGAATAAAGAAAATAAAAAGCAAGGGCAAGTATTATATGGCCAAGGCCAGCAAAACCTGAAATACTTGCATCAAGAGCAATTTGATTTAGGTCATAAATTTGATAAAAGCCCCTGACAACTAGACTTAAAAGACTTAAGCTAAGGCCTATATTATAGGTGATATAAAATCTTTTTTCTTTCTTAATATCTGAAGAATTAAAGTTTTTAGCAAATAGGGCTAAGATAAGAAAAATTATAAAGCCAAGTACAAGGCTGTGGCCATGGGCAAGGGCAAGGCTTGTCCTGCCTGTAAAGCCTATAAATTTTGTAAACTCCCTATAAAAGGCTCCTATAAATAAGCCAAAAACTCCATAAGTAAAGGCTGTTTTGATATATTTTCTAGTCATTATTTTCTCCTTTCATTGCCAAATAGCCAATAAGAATTGTCCATATATAGGTGCAGGTTTTTGGTATCATTAATATGCCGATAAGAGGCATAGTTTTTTCAAATAAGACCACCGGCAAATAGAATCCAAAGCTTAGAACTATGGTTAACCAGAGATTTTTAAAGGCTAGGTCTCCTTCTTCTCTAGATTTCTTATAGAAAATGATTATTATAAGGAGTCCTAAGATAGCAAAGGGGATATTTCTATATATAGCCCAAGCAAATGGTGAATTTGTACTCAAAAACATATTTTCTGGGCATAGGACCAGGCTAATCCTTAATAAGGCTAAGATCCATATTAGTATAGTTAAGCTTTTCCTATCCTTAATCTTGTAGCGCAAACGCCAAATATAGTATAGAATTAGGTAAAATATGGTCATCGTGATAGAAGTAATTAACTTACCAAGACCAAGAGCAAAGGTCCAGTTTTCTAGGCCTGTAGTATTTAGGGCTAGGGCTCTGGGAACTAGGTGAAAGGCATCTCCTAGGCCTAAAACAAGGGCCATTAGGCCAAATAAGAAATATTGCCTATCTTTTCCCTCTCTAACCATCCTTATACCAAGGAATGTCACAGTTGTTAGGTAAAAAATATCAAAGAGACTTTCAAATATAGCTTGCATATTATCCTTCTTTCTGAACACTGTTCATTTTTGAGTTTTAGAAAACCCGCACCTTTTGCGGGTCTTTTAATAAATAATTTTTTCAATGACCTTTAAAAATAGGTCCTTATCGTAATTTTTGTCGACAATAAAGCATATGCTTGTGGTAAGGATATATTTTATAAGGTCATCCTTTGAAAAAGTATCGTTAAAAGTAGCTTGCTTAATTTTTTTATCCTCATTAAGAGTACAAATCATTTCTTTTTTGAGCTTTTCAAGATAGACATCCATCGAGCTTTTAGCCTTATCCTTGTTTTTTGACTTGAAAGATAGGGAGTGGATATTAAAAAAATTGGGATACTTTTTAATACCTGAGATAAGATGATCTAAAACATGGTCTAGATATTTTATAAAATCATCAAAAGCCAGGCTCTTATCATCGATTCTAAATATATCTTCCCAAACACTTTCTATGGTCTCTATCAACAAATCATCCTTCGATGGGAAATAATTGTAGATTGATCCTACAGCAAGATCGCATCTGCTTGCAAGTTTTCTTATACTAAGGGCATTTAGCCCTTCTTCTGCTACAATTTCTCTTGAAAATATAAGGATTTTTTCTTTAGAAATACTCATTAAAACTCCTCATGAACATTGTTCATTTTCATTATAAGGTCTATTTATCTTTTGTCAAATTATTTCTCAAATCATCATAATATTTTTTTCTTTTAGGGTTTTCTGGAAACCAGCCCTTAAGAACTCTTTCCTCTTGTTCTACCACTTCCTTTATTGACCAAAAACAGCAACAAGCAATCACTCCTGCAAAGATGCTAGGTATTAGGCTCTTAATTAAAATTGAAACAAGGGTAAAGATAAGTCCTGCTAGAAAAAAATATTTATTAACTTTTTTACCAAAATAATATTCTCCCTTTATCACTAGGGGATGAAAAATCCCTATAAGAAAAAATGTCACTAGACCAACTAAAATTCCTTCCATAAATCCTCCTTCTATAATTATCTAATATATAGGCTTATCAGTCAAATAATATTGAAATTGACCTATGTAAAAGAGTTTTTACATAAAAATAAGCCAATGTAAAGTATAATTGATAGACGAAAACAAAAAAATAAACTAAGATATCTTTAGGAGGTAGGGATGAAGATTGGAGAAAAATTAAAACAAGCAAGATTAAATAAAAAAATGACCCAAGAGGAAGTAGCAGACAAACTTTACGTTTCTAGACAATCCATATCAAATTGGGAGAATAACAAAACTTATCCTGATATAGGAAATGTTCTTGCCTTATCCGATTTATATGAGATTAGCTTGGATGAACTTTTGAAAGGAAGCGATAATTTTATGAAACATTTGGAAGAATCAACAGATATAGTAAGATCAAACAAAAAACTCATTTTTTATATAATTATGGGCCTGGTCGCAATGGTTGTTATGGCAATCTTTACAGAATTTTTACCGGAAAAAGTAGTTTTAATTGCTATATTTACTCTGGCAGTAATAGTAACAGGCTTAGTTTATAGTGAGATTATTAAAAGATTTTAGGAGATGGAAATGGATATAAGATTAATAATAATGGTTATAAGTGGGGCAGTATTTGTGGTTGGTGGTTTTATCCTCCAATACAATATCTACAAAATGACTCAAATTGATGCAAAAGCGAGAGGACTTAAACATCCTAGATTATTGGGTGTCTTAAATATTTCTGGAAACAACGGCAATGCCTTTTTGCTAGCATATTTAATAGGCAGGAAAAAATACCCAATACAAAATATTTCTAGCAAAGATTTGGCAGTTCTTCAATCCTATAAGAAAAAATCTCTCCTTGCCTTATCAATGAATCTTATAGCATCTTTGGTTTTTGTAATAGCCTTTATATACTATAAAGGTATGACATTTTAAAGACCTAAAAAGCTTAGGCTATTTTTCGCCTAAGCTTTTTTTATATATATAACTCTGCTTGAGTTGTAAACATTTCCTTATAAAGGCCATCTTCTTTCATGAGTTGATCATGAGTGCCATTTTCTGTAATTTTACCTCTATCACAAACTATAATCCTATCAGCGTACTTTGTAGATGAAAGTCTGTGGGAGATGAAGAGGGAGGTTTGGCCCTTGGAAATTTTTAGCATATTTTCAAAGATTTCCTGCTCGCTTCTTGGGTCTAGGGCGCTGGTTGGCTCATCCATTATGAAAAATTTCCCTTGGTGGAAGATTGAACGGGCCAGGGCTAGCTTTTGGCCTATACCTCCAGATGGCTCGACAGATTTGTCTGAGAAGAGGTAGGTCAGGAAGGTGTCTTCTTTTTCTACTTGTTTTCCTATCCAAGTCTTAAGATTTAAAAGGTCAAAGGCCTTGGTCATACTTTTATATTCCTTCTCTGTAATATCTTCCTTTAATTTACTTGTGATATTTTCGCTAATCCTAAATGGAAATAGCCTAAAGTCCTGGAAGGTAGGGGATAAAATTTCATAATATTTTTTTGTTGAAATCTTAGATATGTCTATATCATTTAAGTAGATAGCCCCTTCCGTTGGTTCGTAAAACTTGCACAAAAGCTTAACTATTGTTGATTTTCCTGCACCATTTTTTCCTACAAGGGCTAGAGTTTCGCCATTTTTTATTTCAAATGTAGCATCTTTTAGGACATAGTCCTTACTTGCTGGATATTTGAAGGAAACATTATCAAATCTGATACTTATTTTGCTTGTATCAATATCTGTAATTTCTCCCTTATCAAGTAGTCCTTCTTCCATCTCAAGGAAGTTAAAAAATACTTCTAATTGAGCATTTACAGAAATAACCTTGGCGTAGTTTTGCTGGATAAGGTTGGTTGCGTTTATCACCTGTATTAGGGAGTTGAAATACATGGTGAAGTTGGCAAGGCTAATTGTCTTATCGATTAATTTATAGGTAAGATAAATTAAAGTTAAGATAATTGACCCATTGGCACTTACATTCATGATACCAGTGTAGATGCCATTTTTGTTGAAGTATTCTGTTGAAGAATCAATCATCTCTTGCTGGTAGAAGTCTGCTTTTTCTAGGACTAAATCTTGGCTTTCATAGATTTCTATATCCTTAAAATACCTAAGATCTGCCGCAAAATTTGCAAAAAATCTATATGTCCTTAAATCTGAAATATTATTTTCCTGGTATTTTAGTTCATTTTCCTTAATTAGACTTACTATTTTTTTGTTTATCAAAACTAATAAAATTAGCAAGATGATTATTGCAGGATTTAGCTTTACAAGTATTCCTAAAGCTAAGATTCCAGTTATAGCAGCTGATATTACCAAGATTATTATGTCATAGAGGGTGTACATTTCCCAAACCGCATAGTGGGCTTGTTCCATCATATCCTGGATTTCCTTACTGTCAGACTTTTCTATGGGTAGCCTTAGGGACTTTTGTGCAATCTTAAAGGTAAGTTTATCTGACATATCTTCAAAGGTGAGAGTTAGATAATTGTTTAGCCATCTATGGGTTACTTCTTTGATAAAACCTAGGCCTATAACCAAGAGTCCAAGACCTAGGCAGTAGGAAATTCTTTTTTGTCCCATAAGCTCATCAATAATTAGTTTTGGAGCAAAAATATTTATAAGCGGCAAAAATCCCAGAACAAGGTTTGTAATAATTACCCTAAGAGTAAATCCTGGCTGGTAGGTATCTATTAATCTAAAGAGTTTTCTAATATTTTTCATAGGACCTCCTTGTAATTTTTTGCTTGGAGACTATAGAGGTCTTTATAATCTTCACATGTCTTCATCAGCTCATCATGAGTCCCGTTTGCAAGTATTTCGCCATCTTTAAGATAAATTATCCTGTCACAAAACTTAGTTGATGCCAGCCTGTGGGAGATGAAAATCGAAGACTTATCTTTTGTCAGATCATCATAGAGCATATAAAGCTCTCTTTCGTTTAGGGCATCAAGCTGGGCTGTTGGCTCATCTAGAATTAATAGTTTAGCCTTAGATTTTGCTATAGCTCTAGCTAAAAATAGCCTTTGCTTTTGTCCACCAGATAAATCAACCCCATCATTGTCTAAAATTCTAAGTAGGGTCTGGTCGTCTTTTTTCTCATACTTATTAATGATTTCATCTAGGTGGGTCATTTTGTAAATATCATCTATATTTTTATCCTTAGTTGACATAAGGATATTTTCCTTAAAGGAAAATGGCAAAAGATTTGAATCTTGGAAAACAGCTGAAATTAGCTTTTTATAGTCTATATGAGAATTTTTTACATCTTCTCCATTTATTAAAATAGTGCCTTCTGTTGGTTCGTACAGACCTGCAAGAAGTAAGGCAAGGGTTGACTTACCAGCACCATTTTCTCCTACAAGAGCGATAGTTTCAGAGTCTTTTATCCTTAGATTAATATTTTCTAATACATAAGAATCAGTACCTGGATATTTAAAAGAAACATTGTCAAGGACTATTTCCATTTGGTCTGGATAAAGTTCTTGTTTTTCATCCTTATAGACATCTGTAATCTTAAAAAATGGCTTAAACATGGTAAAGTTTCTTCGAATATCAGAAAAAACCCACATAGTTTGATGGTTAAAGGCAATAAAGGCAAATATCGCTGTAAAATATACATAGAAATTCGCTATAGAAATCTTTCCTCCAATAAGACCTGTCATTAGCCAATAGATTATAAGTCCGTCCCTGATTAGGTTAAATACATTTGCCAGAGTGAAAATCCTAAGGGTCTTTGTGTTGACTTCTCCTAGACGCTTTATCCTATCCTTGTTGGTTTTTCCATAATAGGACTTAAAAATCCTTATGGTATCAAAAATTAAAATATCTTGCTTTGATAGGGGAGATTTCATCTCATTATTAAGCTTGGCAAACTTATCCCAATTTGGACTCATAGCATCCCAATAGTCATTATATGATTTTGGGACTTGGTTTAATAGTAACCAGGAAATTATGGTCAGGATAATTGTAGTAGCAAGAACCCAAAGGTCCATAGATATAAAAATCCACAAAAATCCACCAATCGAAATTACAAGTGCAAAGATATTTGGCAAATCCATCATTATCCCACCAGCTCCAAGCCAAGGCGATTCTACAGCCTTCATGGCATCACTTATTTTTTCAGATTCAGTTTTTTCTTTTTTCTTGGCATAAGGGAGATAGAGTGAGTACTCTGTGATCATATTCATTAGCTTATAGCGGACGTGGTTCATCCTCATCCTGTAATTGCCCATAACAAAGGCATCAAAAAAGCTGATTAATGAAGAAATAAAAAATAAGCCTATAAAAAATATCGGAAAAACTTTAGGATTTCCTTGATAGTTTTCTAGGATATAGGCAGGTGAAATAATCCATAAGAAGGGTTTAATCCCTACAAATAGACCATAAAGTGTGATTAGTAAAAACATGATTGGCTCAAGACTGGCCATCTTTTTAATTAAAAATTTAAATTCTTTCATAGTGCCGAAATTTCGGCATCCTCCTTGTTTTTCTTATGTAAGTCAAGGAGCTATCCTTACTTACTAGTTACTTGCTTTCTTTCCTTTTCTTAATTTTGTCATTTTTCTTCTCTCCTTTCTGTGAATTTATAATAGTTTACCATGATGTAGTATTTTTGTCAATATCTTATCTACCAGCCAAAAAGCTTATGATAGTATTTTTCCCATCCTTGTGTACATCCAAGACCTTAAATTTTATAATTTTATAGGTGTTGTTAAAGCAAATATTAGAATTAATTACAGTTCCAAGTCCTGCAACTTCAGTTATTCCAGCCTGAGAATTGATAGGTAGGCTTGAATCAATAGCATAGTTAATCATTTCATCAAAAAGCTCAGGGTCAATATCATCTCTGTAATTGATAAGGCTTATGTAGGCTTCATCTTCATTTAGAAATAAATTTGTCTTAATCTTGCCATAAAATCCTTCAAGGAAAATTTGAAAGAGAATATAGGCAGTATTGTAGGCTAGGTTTCTATATCTTAAATTCTTATCTACTTCAAGAACTACTTGGTCTTCACTTATCTTTCCATCTACAGAAATTAAGAGCTTGCCTCTATTTTCCTTTACCTCTATAACTTCCTTATCATCTAGGCTCTTATAATCATTTATAAGTTCGTTATTATCAGGCATAAAGATATTTTTATCGACTATAACTTGGCTTATGTTATTTCTAAATCTCTTATCAAGGACTTTTGCCTTGATATTTAATATTTCAGGATAATTTTCATATATTTTCATAGGTCACCTCTAAATCTATTATAACATATGATATAATTAAATAGAGGTTTTTATGAAAAAAAATTTATCTTTAATCCTTTTAGGCCTAATTTTGGGCATAGGAGTCTTTATAAATTTTGAAAATCTAAATATATTTAAGCTAGGATTCGTAAGCCTAAGCCTTGCCTTTGTGGTTTATAGAAAAAATAGGGATTTTTCCTTAGCAGTTCTTGCAATTTTCTTGGGCTTTACTTTAAGCTTTATTAGACTTTCTTCCTTTAACTTGCACGAAAGCGATATGGAAAATGTTCAGGTCAAGATTTTGGAAAAAAGAAAGTCAAATAACTCCTACAGGTATACAGTCCACATAAAAAATAAGACCTATGACCAAAAGGCCTTTATCTTTGATGAGGGAGATTTTGATATAGGGGATATTATGGATCTTGAGGGAGAACTTAAGCTTATCAATAGGAATACTAATCCAAATTTATTTAATTTTAGGTCCTACGCTATTTCAAAAAATGTAAGCCTTGAATTTAAGCCGAAAAATCTCCATCAAGAGATTCTTAGAAGTCAGTCTAAAAATATCTTTCTAAAGATAAGAAAGGAATTTTTTTATTACATAAATAGGATTTTTTCTAATAACTTATCCAAGAAATCATCAGATTTTGTAATTTCACTTTTGTTAACAGATAATCTGATTGACAGGGAAAGCCTTGGCAAGATGGGGCTTGCCCATATTTTGGCAGTTTCTGGCCTTCACATGGATATGCTTATGACATTTTTATCTTTTATAGGCCTTAAGCTAAAAATTCCTTATAAGTACACCAGGATAGCAGGTCTTATCTTAGTTGGACTTTATGCCTATATAATCGGTTTTCCCTATTCTGTTCAAAGGGTCCTTATAATAAATTTGATAGGCTTTGTGGGATTTTTGTATAGAAAACCTATTGATAGGGTCAAATCTTTAATAATTGCAGCCTTAATTATTTTGCTGATAAATCCTTTTGCTCTTTTATCATCAGGCTTTATTCTATCATTTGTAGCATGTCTTGCAATTTATAGGATCTACCCACGCTTTAAAAAGCTCTTTAAAGAAGGCTTTATAAGAGATTCCTTTGCCTTTACAAGTGCAATCCAGCTTTCTACTTTGCCCTTTGTTGCCTATTACTTTAGGTATTATAATCTCTTATCAATACCGGCAAACTTTTTAATTGTACCAATATTTGAAATAGCTATATATTTGATTTTTTTTATTATTTTTGCCTATCCGATTTTAGGAAGACTTCTTAAATTAGCCTTCCTTGGCCTGGATTTACTGGTAAGGTCTATGCTTAATATGACAAGTTTTTTGGGATCTATTTCCTTTTTAAGCCTAGATTTTGTGGCAGAAAATATTTTGGTATCCATATTTTTATTTATACTAATTTATATTTTTGCCAATGTAAAGGTAAAGAAAAACTTTGGTAAATTCTTAGGTCTTTCCCTTGCCATAACTTCCATGTCGCTTGTTATGGATTTTGTAAATAAAGATATAACTTATCAGATGATTGATATAGGCCAGGGCGATGCCTTTTTGATAGATGATAGGGGCAAATATTATATGATTGATGTAGGAGGACCTAAGTATAAAGATTATGATTCAGGAGAGAGAATCCTTGTTCCATATCTCAAAAGCATTGGTGTTAAGGAAATTGAGGGAGTCTTTATAAGTCATGAAGATAAGGACCATGCTGGTAACCTTGATTATTTGCTAGAAAATATTAGGGTTAAAAATATAATAGTTGATAAGTCTCTATCAAAAGAATTTAAGGATAAATACCAAGCGAAGATAATAAATATAGGCGATGAAGTTAAGCTTTCTGATGGTTTTATCAGATGTATTTATGATGGGGAGAATAATGAAAATGAAAATGATAAGTCAATGGGTCTTTTAATTAATATTAAAGGTAAGACAATCCTAAGCTTAGGCGATTTATCAGCTGAATTTGAAAATAAATTAGACCAGAGGGCTGATATATTAAAGCTATCCCACCACGGGTCAAGGTCATCTTCTAGTAAGGAATTTATCGATAGGGTAGATCCTGGAATAGCCTTGATATCAGCAGGAAGAAACAACACCTACGGCCACCCTAATAGGGAAGTTTTACACAATATTAGGGGAATAAAAACTTACAACACCCAGAGCGATGGCCTAGTTAAAATTAGGGTTAAAAATAAAGAAATTAAAGTAGAAAAATATTTGAAAGGAGGGTTTTTTAGATGAAATATGTAGATTTTTTTAAAAGTCTAAGTGGTAATCAAACTAGCGGAGTTTATTTATTTGATTCTGAGGAAGAGTACCTCAATACCACCCTGATAGAAGAGGCAGAGAGAAAAATAAATATAAAAGATTTTAACCTAATCAGGATAAAGGGCGAAACAGATTACGAAATTCTCAAAAACTCCTACGAAACCTATCCTGTCATGGAAGATAAGAAGATAATAATCTGGCAAAATATAGACCTAAGTAAAGACAAGGTCGCATCTTACAAAGAAGTCTTAGATGAGCTTACAAAAGATTTGTCAGATTTCCCAGCATATGCGACACTGATGATCTTTTCTGATAATAAGCCTTTTAAGGGCAAATTTTATAAGCAAGTCAAAAAACAGGGAAATATCGTAGAAATTGAAAGGCTAAATAATAGGGAGCTGAGGTCCTTTATTGGCAAGAGATTTTTAAGCAAAAATAAAAAAATTTCAAACCAATTTATAGGAGAAATCGTAGACAGATTTTCCTACCTTTCCTATAACAGCGAAGTAGACTTATATGAAATAGTAAACTCAGTAGATAAAATCATCTCAAATTCAAATAACGAAGTCATCACAAGAGAGGATATAGAAGACCAACTAGATCAAGTCTTAAATCTATCTATATTTAACCTAACAGATGCCCTTTCCAAAAAAGACACAAAAACAGCCATGAAGACCTTCTTATCCATGGCAAAATCAGGAGAAGACCTTTTTATGGTCTACCATATGATAATAAGGCAAATAAGGATTTTAACAACCATAAAAAGCCTAAGTCAAGCATCCTACAACGACTCCTTTATGATGAAAACAGCAAAGATAGGAAGCTTTGAACTAAAAAAAGCCAAGGATTTTATAAGAAATTTCAGCCTTGATGAATTAATCGATATAAATGAAAGGTTATTTGATATGGAAAAAAGAAGCAAGTCAGAAAATTTTGATATGAAAGATGAGCTCTTGAAGTTGATTGCTTTTGTGGGGATTTAGGTAATTAATTGAATTTGATTGGATTAAAAAAGAACGTTGCTATTAAGACGTTCTTTTTAGTTTATTATAAGATTTTTATCGATTTCTATTTCTGATTCTCATTCGATAAATTGTGAAATTGCAAAAAAATTGCTTGCAAAGGTGTGTCTTTATCCTATGCGACTCGAGAAATTAAACGCTCCTGTTCGTCGCGTTGAATTTCTCTCCCTGCATAAAGTTTTTCTAGCAATGGGGTATCTTTATCCTATGCGACTACAAAAAAAGAACGCTCCTTTTCGTCGCGTCCTTTTTTCTTCGCTGCATAAGGTTTTTCATCAATTTTCCTGCGCACTTTGTGCTTGCAAAATTGTGAAAACCGCAAAAATATTGCTAGCAATATTTTTGCTACCATTAAAATGAGTGATTATCAGTAGTCATATGTCGGGATCCATTACTGATTATCACTCATTTTCTTATGCGTTTGCTGCGTTTAATTTTTTAGCTAATCTTGATGTTACAGATGCAACTCTGTTTTTGTGGATTACATTTTTGCTTTCTGCTTGTTTTAGCTTTTTGTCAACTAATTTTAGTAATTCTCTAGCTTGGTCTAGTTCATTTGCTTCTATAGCTGCTTCAAACTTTTTGATGTAAGTTTTGATTGCTGATTTTCTTGACTTATTTCTAAGAGTATTTCTTTTAGCGACTTCAATTCTTTTTTGACTTGATTTAATATTTGCCATCTATTTTCACCTCTTCTCTTTTTTTTACTTGACTTATGTATTCTACCATAAACTTTCAAAAAGCTCAAGTTTTTATTATATTTTTAAGAATTTTTTGAGAATTGACCCCATATAGTATATAATAATCCAAGGAATGAGAGGTTATTATGGAAGAGAAAATTAAAAAGAAGGATTCCATCTTAAGTGTGATTTGGGATTGGGTTAAAACTATTGCCGTTGCCTTGATCATAACTTTTTTTGTTAAGTTTTTTATTGTTGATGCCACTAGAGTATCTGGGGATTCGATGTTAAATACCCTACATAGTGATGATATGCTTATGGTTAATAAGATTGGAAAATATTTTGGCGACTATAAGAGGGGACAGATTGTTATTATTAATGCCCCAGATTATCCAAATAGATTGTATGTTAAAAGAGTTATAGGCACTCCTGGGGATACTGTCAAACTACAAGATGGCAAGGTCCTCATTAATGGAGAAGTACTTGAGGAGAAATATATAGCAAGCGACCATACTCTAGAAGGTCTTGCTGGTAATGAATTTATCTTAGGTAGCAATGAATACTTAGTTTTTGGGGACAATAGGGATAATTCTAATGACTCTAGAAATTTTGGTAAGATATATAAAGAAGATATTGTAGGTCATGCATTTTTAAGGTTCTATCCTTTTGCTGATGCAGGACTTATTGATAATAATCCATATAAATAAGATTAGTAGGAGATATATGACAAAGAGAAAAGAAAATATTAGAAATTTTTCAATTATTGCCCATATTGACCACGGCAAGTCCACCCTTGCAGATAGGCTCATTGAAAAAAGCGAAAATATAAGCCAAAGGGATATCAAAGAGCAGATGCTTGATGATATGGAGCTTGAAAAGGAACGTGGTATTACAATTAAGCTTAAGTCTATTAAGATTCATTACAAGGCTAATGATGGCAAGACTTATGACCTCAACCTAATTGATACTCCAGGCCATGTGGACTTTAATTATGAGGTGTCTAGGTCTCTTAAGGCTTGTGAAGGAGCTATTCTTGTTGTTGATGCTAGTCAGGGGGTTGAGGCTCAGACTTTGGCCAATACTTACCTAGCTTTAGAGCAAGATTTGGAAATTCTTCCGGTTTTAAATAAGATTGACCTTCCAAGCGCTAGGCCTGATGAGATTAAACTTGAGATAGAAAATCAAATCGGCCTTGATACTGATGGAATTCCAATGATTTCTGCAAAGACTGGCTTAAATATTGAAGATGTTTTAGAAGATATTGTTAAAAACGTACCTGCACCAGAAGATCATGATGATAAGCCACTTAAGGCCCTTATTTTTGATTCTTATTACGATTCTTATGTGGGAGTTGTATGTTATGTAAGAATCTTTGAAGGAGTTGTCAGACCTGGTGATGAGATTGTCATGATGAATACTGGCAAGAAATATGAGGTCAACCAAGTTGGTTACACAACAAGGGGGAGGATTGCCACAAAGGAATTAAGAAGTGGAGACGTTGGCTTTATAGAGGCATCTATAAAGGAAGTAAAGGATGCTAGGGTTGGTGACACTATCACAAGTGTCTCAAATCCTACAGACAAGCCACTTTCTGGCTATAAGGAAGTCCTACCAATGGTTTATTCTGGTATCTATCCAGCTGAAGGCGAATCTTTTGATAAGCTAAGAGATTCTTTGGAAAAGCTTCAGGTTAATGATGCTGCCCTTGTATTTGAGCAGGAAAATTCTCAAGCTCTTGGTGTAGGTCTTAGGGCAGGTTTCCTTGGACTTTTACACATGGATATCATTACCCAAAGGCTTGAAAGAGAATATGACCTAGATATAATCGCTACTGCTCCATCAGTTATTTATAAGATTAAATTAAAATCTCAGGATGAAGAGAAAGAATTACAAAATCCTAATGATTTCCCAGATCCTGCAGAAATCCAATATATAAAGGAACCAGAAACAATTTCTGAAATCATCACTCCAAAGGAATATATTGGTCAGGTAATGGATTTGGCTCAATCTAGACGTGGCGAGCTAATAAATATGACTTATATAGATGAAAATAGGGTTTCTATTAAGTATAAGATTCCATTAAATGAGGTGATTTACAACTTCTTTGACAATCTTAAGTCAAGAACCAAGGGCTATGCTTCCCTTGATTATGAGGTGACAGGCTATAAGGTTTCAGACCTAGTTAAGCTTAATATCCTAATTAATGAACAAAATGTCGATGCCTTATCTCTAATCGTTCACAGGGACAATGCCTATGCAAGGGGTAGGGGAATTGTTGAAAAGCTTAAGGATGAGATTCCAAGACAACAATTTGCCGTGCCAATCCAAGCGGCAATTGGTGCAAAAATTATAGCTAGGGAGACAGTAAGGGCCCTAAGAAAAGATGTTATCGCCAAATGCTATGGTGGTGATATTTCTAGAAAGAAAAAGCTTCTTGAAAAACAAAAAGAAGGTAAGAAAAAGATGCGTCAACTTGGTAATGTAGAAGTCCCACAAGAGGCCTTCCTATCAGTACTTAAGCTTGATGATGAATAAAATAAAAAAGGGTGTGATTTCTCACATCCTTTTTTGGTCTCTTGCTATGCTTAGAAAGATTAAGAATAAGTAGATTCCTAAGCCTAAGAAGGCAATGTATTTAAAATCTGTTGTTGGATAATAGGTTGCTGTATTTAATCCTTTAACTGCAATAATTGCTAGGAAAAGTGATAGGGGACCTCCCAGTAAAAATGTCTTTGCTAGTAGACTTAGAGATTTTTTTCTAAATTTTTCTAGGGCAAATATTATCAGTCCAAGGCCTATGAATCCAAGAATAGAAGCTCTTGCATAAAAGCCAAATAGCAGTCTAGGAAGCATAGTTTGGCGTACTTCTCCAGATCCGATTACCATTTCTGGCATAGAATCGTGGTTTTGATAGAGGACAGTTTTTATCTTATCCTTATGAAAAGTTAGGGATTTTTTTGGCCTATCTTTATTAAAAATCTGGTCATATTTTGTGGTATAGGCATCAAGGTAGATGGCATCTTCTGTGTCAGTGTAATCAATCCCGCTAACCTTGTCAGAAAATTCTACTGTGTAGATGTCATCGCTCTTGTAAACTTTGTACAAGTCCTTTTCATACTCAATATGCCTTGGAATGCTTAGATAGGATATGATAAAAATGAGTATTGATCCGATAAACGAGACCACTGCTAGGGTAAAAAACCTAGTCTCTTTTTTTATCCTTTTTTCTACAAAAACTAAGGGCTTTGTATTTTTATTTTCAAATTCGATTTCATCTGTCAATTGCTTCTTGCACTTAGGGCAAGACTTTAAATGGTCTTCTACAAATTTAACTGATTCTTCGCTTAAAAGATTTTCCTTATATAAGGGAAGTAAATCTTTTACAATATCACAATTATTCATCATTTTCCTCCATTAATATTTTTAATTTTTCCTTGGCCCTGTGGTATACAACACAGGCCCAGTTTTGATTTTTCTTATAAATCTCTCCAATTTCCTTAAAAGATAGGTCGTTAAGTCTTAGTTTCACAACATCTTTGTAAGGGTTTTCAAGACTTTCTATTGCCATATCCAAATTAGATAGATTTTCTTTGTACAATAAATCTTTCTCAAAAGATTCCAATTCCTGGTCAAAGTCTTCGATTTTATCAGTGACCAAAAGCCTTTTGTTCTTTTTATAATAGTTGTAATAGGTGTTTTTACCAATTTGAAAAAGATAAGCTTTTACCTTAGAATCTTCGATATTTTCTATGTTTTTCATGGCTCTTATAAAGCTTTCTGAGCAAATATCCTGGGCCACTTCTTTATTCTTGCATAGATATAGCAAAAATCTATACAAGTCATCAAAATATATTCTATAAATTTTTTCTATATCCATAGCCCCTCCTTCATATAGTAGACAAGTTACTTAGTCATATCTTACAAAATTTTAAAATAAATTCCATTATTGTATAGTATATTTATCATGGATAAGGAGTATTTATGGATATTAAAGTTGATTTTACTGATTTAGTTATAAAAACTGATAGGCTTGTACTTAGAGCCTTTAGAGATTCTGATTTAGAAGATTTTTTTGAATACGCAAAAATACCTGGACTTGGTGAAATGGCTGGTTGGCCTCATCATGAAAATCTAGATTACACTAGGGAAGTTTTAGAAAGATTTAAAAAAAATAAAAACGTCCTTGCTATAGAAATGGATGGCAAGGTAATCGGATCTATAGTACTTCGCCCAGTGGATGAGGATTTTTATAAAGAATTTGAAGGTAAAAAGGCCAAGGAGATAGGTTTTGTATTAAGTCCTGCTTACCATAGGCAAAAAATTATGACAGAAGCTGTTAGGGCTATGATGAAATATGCCTTTGAAGATTTGGGTCTTGATTATATTTCTGCTGGATATTTTAGAAATAATTTTAAGTCTAGGGATTTTCAAAAGAAGCTTGGATTTACTTATTATGGTAGCCATATTGTGAAAGTTCCTATGGGAATTTTAGCCCCGGTTCACCAAACAATTTTCACTAAAGATGATTATAAAAATCATAAGATTGGCCAGGTAGAAGAAAAAAAGCCAGCTAAGGCAAGCGAGGAGCTAGTATTAAAATCTGATGAAGAAATAATTAGAAGATTACATTTTGAAAAGGAAAATGAATTTATACCACAAAATCCAGACCATGCCTATTATATAGTTGTAATAGATGGCAGGGTGAGGGTTATAGCAGATGGCAAGGAATACACATATTTTCCAGCAGATGCCCTTAGGATAAAAAAGGGATCTGATTTTAAGATAATAAGCAGATCTGTCGCTAAGTTAGTGCTTATAGAATTGATAGGTAAAAATGAATAAGATAGGAGCCTATATCCACATTCCCTTTTGTGAGAAAAAGTGTTATTATTGCGACTTTGCAGCCTTTCCAAATTTAGAAAATTGGATTAGGCCCTATGTTTCTAATTTGATTAAGGAAATGAATTTTTATAGGCAAAGGATGGATGTAATCATTGATACGATCTACATTGGAGGAGGGACACCTTCTTATATAGACGCTCGACTCATTGAAGAAATAGTTGAGGAAATCTATAAATTTAAGACAGACATAAAAGAATTTACCATCGAGGCAAATCCAAATTCGCTTAATAAGGAAAAGCTTAAGACCTATAAAAAGCTTGGCATAAACAGGATCTCTCTAGGAGTCCAATCCTTTGATGATAGGGTCCTTAAAAATATTGGTAGAAATCATACAAGAGAGAGAGCCCTTAGGGATATAGATTTGATTAGGGAAGCGGGATTTAAAAATTTATCCTTTGATTTGATGTTAAACCTCCCAGGTCAAGATATGGATTCTGTAAAAAAGGACTTGGATTTTGTAAAGAAAATTAATCCAGACCATATTTCTTGGTATTCTTTGATATTAGATAAGGGTTCAAGGTTTTATGCTCTTGACAAAGAAGGCAAGCTTGATTTGATGGATAGTGACTTAGAGGTAGATATTTTTGATATGATAATAGATGAGCTTTCAAGACTTAATCTAAAAAGGTATGAAGTATCAAATTTTGCCAAGCAAGGTTTTGAATCACTTCATAACAAAAAATATTGGAATGGCGAGGGTTACTTTGGCTTTGGCCTTGGTGCTAGCGGCTATCTTTTAAATACCAGATATACCAATACAAGAAATCTAGCAATTTATGATAAGTTTATAAGAGAAAATAAGCTTCCTATTATAAATAAAGAATTCATTGATAGGGATGAGAAGGAAAAAGAATATATAATTTTTAAGTTAAGAGAGGCTCAAGGAATAAATCTTAAGACCTTTAAGGAAAAATTTAAGGCTGACTTCTTAGAAAAATATAAAGAGTCAGTTGATAAATTTTATAGGGATGGATTTTTTGAAATCTCTGATAGGATAAGCTTTACTAAGAAGGGATTTTCCCTTTCTAATGAGTTTTTTCTTGAAATAATATAATATTTCTTGACAAAGGAATCCTAGCTAGTATACTATAATTAGCAGTCGATACTAAAGAGTGCTAAAAGGAGTGAAAGACTTGAAAGATAGAAGAATGCAGATACTTTTCTCTATCATAAACTCCTATATCCTAGAGGGAGAACCAGTAGGCTCTAAGAGTTTGGCTGATGATTATTCCTTTGATGTATCACCGGCTACTATTAGAAATGATATGTCATCTCTAGAAAAGAAAGGCCTTCTAAAAAAGGCCCACTCCTCAAGTGGTAGGCTACCTTCAGATAAGGGCTACAGGTTTTTTGTAGACCATTTACTTGAAAATGGCCTGCTTGATCAGAAAAACGATCCTAAAAACTTGAGGCAAATCTTGGATAAGAGATACCATAATGCTACAGATATTGTAGATTCAGCTACAAAGATTTTAGCGACAATCACAAATCTAACAGCAGTGTCTATCACTTACAAAAATCAAATAAAATCAATAGCCAACATAGAGCTATTAAGGGTAAATGATTATGCACTCATACTTATAGTAGTCTATGACAATGGCCTAGTTGTTAATGATTTGATTTATCTAAAATATGAGATAGATGATCAAAGCTTATCGCAAGTTAATCATATATTAAGGAGCGAGCTAGTTGGTTCAAGTATTTATGATATAGGCAAGAAAATCATAAGTATAGAAGAGAAGTTAAATCTAAATTATAAGTATTTGCTCGATATAATCCAAACAAAGATGGAAAATGAATCTAGCAAGGATTCTGATAAGGAAATCAAGATAGAGGGTTTGGGTAATATATTCAATTTTAAAGAATTTGATGATATAGTTAAAGCTAAGGAATTTATCAATCTCTTTGAAAATCCAGATATTATTACAGATTTTCTAACTGATAAAAATGACCAAAGCCTAGTCATCACTATCGGAGAAGAAAATAAAATCGACCAGTTAAAGGAAAATACAATCATAACATCCTATTTTAAGGTAGACGAAAATACCATCGGTAAGATTGGTATAGTAGGTCTAACTAGAATTAGATATAAAGAAGTTATTGAAAGTATTAAGCTAGTTTCAGATTTACTAAATGAATAAAAAGGTAAGGTGAATGATTTGGCAGATGATAAAATAAAAGATGAAGAAAAATTAGAAGAAGAAAATATAAAAGAAAATCCAGAAGATGAAGAAGTAATCGATGCTGAAATAGTTGAAGATACGGAGGAAACTTCATCAGATGATAATGAATATTTAGAAAAATATCAGAGACTTATGGCAGATTTTGCAAATTATAAGCAAAGAGAAGAAAAGTCTAAAGCAGACTTTAAGAAATTTGCCTCAAGCTCTCTTATAGAAAAGCTTCTACCTGTCTTAGATAACTTTGATAGGGCCCTTAAAGATAAGGATATGGAAGATCCTTTTGTAAAGGGAGTCATAATGATAAGAGATGAATTTCTAAAGACCCTCAAAAGCGAAGGTTTAGAAGAAATTGAATCAGACGGATGCGTTTTTGATCATAATATGCATCACGCAGTAATGACGGAAGCAAGCGATACAGTTAAAGAAGATTATATAATAGAAACATTCCAAAAAGGATATACATTACACGGCAAAGTCCTTAGACCAGCAATGGTTAAGGTAAGCAAATAGGAGGAAAAACATATGGCAAAAATTATAGGAATTGACTTAGGTACAACCAATTCTGCAGTAGCAGTAATGGAAGGTGGACAAGCAACAATTATACCAAACAGTGAAGGTAATAGAACAACTCCATCAGTAGTAGCTTTCTCAAAAGATGGCGAAAGATTAGTTGGTGAAACAGCAAAAAGACAAGCAATTACTAACCCAGATAGAACAATAGCATCAGTAAAAAGAGAAATGGGACATGATTGGAAGTCTCCAGAAATAGATGGCAAGAGATACACACCAGAAGAAATTTCAGCAATGATTCTTCAAAAATTAAAAGCAGACGCAGAGGCTTATCTAAATGATACAGTAACAAATGCAGTAATCACAGTACCTGCCTACTTTACAGATGCTCAAAGACAAGCTACAAAAGACGCTGGACAAATTGCAGGTCTAAAAGTAGACAGAATCATCAACGAGCCAACAGCTGCTGCTCTTGCATACGGTATGGATAAGGAAACAGACCAATCTAAGATTATGGTTTACGACCTTGGTGGTGGTACATTCGATGTTTCAATACTTGAAGTAGGTGATGGAGTATTTGAAGTACTTTCAACAAGAGGAAACAACAAACTTGGTGGAGATGACTTTGACCATGCAGTAGTAGAATATCTTGCAGCTGAATTCAAGAAAGAATCAGGTGTTGATTTAACAAAAGACCTAACAGCAATGCAAAGACTAAAAGATGCAGCTGAAAAGGCTAAAAAAGAGCTATCATCAACACTTACTACAAATGTTAACCTACCATTTATAACAGCAGTAGATGGCCAACCTGTCCACTTAGACATCAACCTAACAAGGGCTAAATTCAACGAATTAACTCATGATCTTGTAGAAAAAACAAGAAAACCAGTAGAAGATGCTTTAAAGGATGCAGGCCTATCAGCTTCTGATATAGACAAGGTCCTACTAGTAGGTGGTTCTACAAGGGTGCCAGCAGTTCAAGAGCTAGTTAAAAATATAATCGGTAAAGAACCACAAAAAGATATCAACCCAGATGAATCAGTTGCATTAGGTGCAGCTATCCAAGGTGGTGTTCTAACAGGTGAAGTAAAAGACCTATTACTACTAGATGTAACACCATTATCATTAGGTATTGAAACACTTGGTGGTGTAGCTACAAAATTAATCGAAAGAAATACAACAATACCTACAAAGAAGAGCCAAATATTCACAACTGCAGCAGATGGACAAACAGAAGTAGACATCCACGTAGTACAAGGTGAACGTGAAATGGCAGCAGACAACATAACTCTTGGTAGGTTCCAACTTACAGGAATTCCTGCAGCTAGACGTGGTGTTCCACAAATCGAAGTAACCTTTGATATAGATGCCAACGGTATAGTAAATGTAACAGCTAAAGATCAAGGCTCAGGTAAGGAACAAAAGATAACAATCACATCATCTTCAAACCTAACAGAAGAAGAAATCGATAAAAAGGTAAAAGAAGCAGAACAATTTGCTGAAGAAGATAAGAAGAAAAAAGAAACAATAGATGCTAAAAATAACGCTGAAAACCTAGTTTACCAAGCTAGAAAGACAGTAGAAGATGCAAAACTAGAAGGCAGCGAAAAAGAAGCTATAGAAGCTAAGGCTAAAGAACTAGAAGATGCAATAGCAGCTGATGACTTAGATAAAATTAAAGCACTTACAGAAGAGTTAACAAATGAAATCTATAAGGTAAGTGAAAAGATGTATAAACAAAGCCAAGCTGGAGCAGAAGGTGCTAGCCAAAGCGATGAAGATGTAGTAGATGCTGACTACGAAGTAATCGATGAAGATGAAGAATAATCTTTTGAAAGATTTATTATAGCTAGTATAATAAAAACAATTGATAAAAGGGGCTATTTCCTAGAGAAATAGCTTTTTTTATGATTTGGAGGTAAAATGAGAGATCCGTATGAAGTGCTTGGAGTAAGCAAAGACACCAGCACTGCTGATATAAAAAGAGAATATAGAAAACTAGCCAAAAAATATCATCCAGACCTAAATCCTGGAGATGAAGATGCTGAAAGCAAATTTAAGGAAGCAACCCTTTCTTATGAAATCCTATCAGATCCTGAAAAGAAACAACAATACGATATGTATGGGGCAGCTGCCTTTGAAAATGGTGGGGCTGGAGCTGGTGGATTTTCATCAGGTTTTGGTGGCTTCGGTGATATATTTGGCGATTTATTTGGAGATATATTTAGCCAAGGCTATGGGGCAAGCAGGGCCAAAAGACCTGTAAAGGGTGCTGATATCCAGCAAGTAATAAACCTATCCTTCCAAGAAGCTGCCTTTGGTGTTAGCAAGGAAATTCAAGTAAGAAGAGAAGTAGAATGCCATGTATGCCACGGTTCTAAGGCGGAAGAGGGCTCTGAAAAGCACACTTGTTCAGATTGCCATGGCCAAGGAGTGGTAAATCAAGTTTCAAGAACAGCCTTTGGAACCATGTCAAGAACAGTAACTTGTGATAAGTGCCATGGGACTGGTGAAATAATTGATAAACCATGCAAAAATTGCAAGGGCTCTGGTAAGGAATTTAAATCAGAAAAAATTAAAATCGATATACCATCAGGCATAGAAGATCAAAATGTAATAAGGCTAAGTGGCAAGGGTCATATGGGCGAAAATGGCGGTCCTTACGGTGACTTATATGTAATAGTAAGGGTAAGTGACCATGAAATATTTAAAAGAGATGGTCTAGATATCTATTACGAAATGCCAATAAGCTTTCCGACTGCAGCTCTAGGTGGCAAGATAGATGTGGCAACCTTAAAGAAGAGTGTCGAGTTTGAAATACCAGAAGGAACTCAAACAGGTCAAAGATTTACCCTAAGAAACGAAGGAATCAAAGATTTACGTACAGGCAGACAAGGCAATCTCTACTTCTATGTCAAGATTGTAACACCTAAGAAGCTAAATAAAGCTCAAAAAGAAGCCTTAAAAGCCTTTGCTGATGCAAGTGGAAATAAGGTAAAAGAAGAAAAATCATTTTTTGATAAAGTTAAGGATTTTTTTGAATGACAAAAACATTTAATATAATAACCTTAGGATGTAAGGTAAACCAGTATGAATCTGAAGCTATCGAAGAAATCTTTGAAGCAAGAGGATTTGAAAGAAAAGAAGAAAATGCAGATATCTATGTCATAAATACCTGTACAGTTACAAACATGTCTGACAGGAAAAGTCGTCAAATGATATCAAGAGCAAGGAGCGACAATCCTGATGCTATAATAGCTGTAATGGGTTGTTATTCCCAAGTAAAACCTGAAGAAGTAGCCAAAATAGAAGGTGTGGATATAATTCTAGGATCTAGAAATAAGGAAGAAGTAGTGGATCTTTGTGAAGATTTCTTACAAAATAAAGAGGCGACAGATAAGTTAATATCAGTCTCTGAAGAAAAATCTTATGAAGATTTGGCAATTTCTAACCAAATAGGTATGACCAGGGCCTATATGAAAATTCAGGATGGTTGTAATATGTATTGCTCTTACTGCTTGATTCCTTATGCAAGGGGTAATGTGGTAAGCCGTCCTATGGATTCAATAATAAAAGAAGCCGAACGCCTTGGATCAAATGGCTTTAAGGAAATAGTCCTAACAGGAATTCATGTGGCAAGCTACGGCAAAGATTTTAAAGACGGGACATCCCTAATAGATGTAATAGAAAATGTAGCCAAGGTTGATGGGATTAAAAGAATCAGACTTTCATCCATGGAGCCAAGACACATAACAAAAGATTTCCTAGAAAGGATGAAGGCTACGGGAAAGGCTTGTGATCACTTCCACCTATCCCTACAATCTGGATCAGATGATATCCTAAAGGCTATGAATAGAAAATATGACACAAAAACTTTTAAAGAGAAGGTAGACCTAATCAGAGAAGTTTTCCCAAATGCAGGTCTTACAACAGATATCATAGTAGGATTTCCAACAGAAACAGAACAAAATCATAAGGACACTATGGCATTTGTAGATAGAATTAAATTTGCCAAAACCCACCTATTTAAATATTCTCAAAGAGATGGGACAAAGGCAGCCAAAATGGGCGGCCAGGTAAATGGAAATATCAAAAAAGATAGGCTAAAAGATTTAGAAAAAATTGAAGATACAAATAGAAAAGAATTTTTAGACAAACAAATTGGAAAGACTCTTTCAGTCCTATTTGAGTCCAAGTCAGATATAAAAGGCTTCAAATCAGGATATTCAACCAATTACTTAAGGGTAAATGTCAAAGACCCATCTATAAAAGATAATGAAATTTTTGATGTAAAGATCACCGGCATAGAAAATAATGAACTTATTGGTCAAATTATTAAATAAAAAACTTTACTCTTAAATTCAATTATGGTATTATATATACTAATGGGGGTGAAGTATGGATTGTGTATTTTGTAAGATTATAGATGGAGAGATTCCATCAAAGATAATCTATGAAGATGAAGATGTAATTGCATTTGATGACGTAGATCCACAAGCACCTATCCATTTTCTTGTTATACCAAAAAAGCACATTAAATCTTTAGATGAGCTTAGCGAGTCAGACTCTTCCTTGATAGGAAAAATATTTTTAACTATCAAAATGATAGCTCGTGAAAAAGGCATAGCTGAAAATGGCTACAGAGTAGTCCATAACATCGGTGAAGATGGAGGACAAAGTGTAGCTCACATGCATTTTCATGTCCTAGGCGGAAGAAGCCTACAATGGCCACCAGGCTGATTTGAAATCTTAAGTGCGGATACGAGAGGGGGGATAGAGATGACAGAAATCAGAGTTGGAGAAAACGAATCAATCGATAGTGCGATTAAAAGATTCAAAAGACAATGCGCAAGATCCGGTGTACTTTCTGAATACAGAAGAAGAGAACACTACGAAAAACCAAGCGTTATAAGAAAAAAGAAAAATGACGCTGCTAAAAGAAAAAATAGAAAAAACAGATAATAATTTAACCACCCCTTATTCGGGTGGTTTTTATCTTAAAAATACCAGGTTTACTTGACCTGGTATTTTAGTATGTTTTAATATTATTTAGTTTTTTCTAAAGCCTTTAATTATAAAATATATGGCAAGGGCAAGATAAGCTGTACAAAGGAAATAAGTAAGTCCTAAGGGCCATGGAAAGGACCCTTCTGGATGTCTTAGGGCATAGGATATAAAGACAGCTGCAATAACAAGCATGAAGATGCCTATAAATAAATATTTTCTAGGGTTTTTCATATATTATCCTTGCTAAAATTTATTATATATTCATAGATTTCATTTTTTGAAAAAGAAGATTCTTTCTTTATTATTTTTACGATTTCTTTGGTAGACCTACCTTCATCAATCATTTGTTTAATTTTTTCGTCAAAACTAGAAATATCTACAGACTCATCTTCCTTTTTGCCTTCAAGTATAAGGACAAATTCTCCTTTAAAGGTTATCTCTTCTGGATTTATATCCTTAATAGTATAGGTCTTGTATTCTTCAAATTTTTTGGTAAGTTCTCTTGCTATTGTAAGCCTTCTCTCAGGGAAGATTTCTTTGAAGTCTTCGATGGTTTTTGGAAGATTGTGGACTGAATCAAATATTATTGATGTCTTTTCTTCGTTCTTTAATTTTTCGTAAAAGTCTTTCTTCTCCTTAGTTTTCTTGCCTATAAAACCATAAAAGGAAAAGGCTGACATATCTTGACCAGACCCTATGAGAGCTGTTAGGATTGAGCTTGGGCCAGGTAGGATCGTGTAAGAAATATTATTTTCTATGCACTTTCTAATTAAGATTTCGCCTGGATCTGACATACCAGGCATACCCTGGTCGCTAATTACTCCTATTGTCATGCCCTCGTTTGCTTTTTTTATTAATTCTTCGCCCTTGGCCTGTTCGTTAAACTTGTGGTAGGAAGTTAGGGGCTTATCTATTTCGTAGAAATTTAGAAGTTTTTTAGATTCCCTGGTATCTTCGCATGCTATTAGGTCGACTTCCTTTAATGTTTTTATGGCTCTTAGGGTCATATCTTCGAGGTTGCCGATTGGGGTTGGCACAAAATATATTTGATAATCCATTAGTCCTCCTTGTAGGTTCCGTTTATTTTTCTAACTTGGTCGGTATATGATCCGTCCTTATAAATTATGATTGGGTCTTCGATTTTAAGGCCATCTTTTGCATTTTTAACAAATTCTATAAGGATAAATTGGGGTTTGGTATCAAAGGTTGATGATACAAAACGAATTCTTTTTACCTTAAGATTGCCTGATTTTTGAAATATTTCTACCATTCTTTCTGGCTTGTGGACCATAAAAAGCTTGCCCTTATCCTTTAAGGTCTTGTTAGCAAAGGAAAATATATCATCCAGATTGAGGTAGATTTCTTGTCTGGAGATAAGAAATTCCTCATCCTTATTGCCTATATTGTGGTCTTTCTTATAATAAGGCGGATTGGTTATGATATAATCTAGAGAGTTTTCCTTAAAATTTATTTTATTTAGGTCATTGGCGATAATTTCTATATTGTCTATGCTATTTAGGGCTAAGTTTTCCTTTAATATTTCTACTTTTTGCTTTTGGATTTCAACAGCGTATACTTTATTAAGCTCATAAAGGTCATTTGCCATCATGGCGAGTATTCCATTTCCCGATCCTATATCTAAAAGGCTTGCTCCTTTTTTCATCTTTGCAAAGTTTCCTAAGAGGATTGAATCAATCCCAAAGGAATAGGACCCATCTACATGAATCATTTTTATCTTTGTTCTTGGTATATAATCTAGTTTTCTCATAAGTCTATTATATCAGATTATGGAAAAATATAAATTTAAAATAATATTTGACATTGGGAAAACCTTATATTATAATATAAATGTAATTAGAAATAATCTTCAGGGCGGGGCGCAATTCCCCACCGGCAGTTATAGTCTGCGAGCGAAAGCCGAATCGGTGAAATTCCGATACCGACAGTTAGAGTCTGGATGAGAGAAGTTTATATTTTTTTCCTATATTTGTGAAAAATTTTTCTTTTAATTTTAGTCCCTGAAAGGGGACTTTTTTCATTCCCCAAAAGGAGGAAATTTGAATTACGAAGATTTGATGAAAGAGTGCTTCAAACTAGCTAAAAAGGGAGCGGGAAGGGTTCTTACCAATCCCATGGTGGGGGCACTTGTATATAAGGATGGAGAAGTTATAGGCAGGGGCTATCACAAGTCTTTTTATGATGACCATGCTGAAATTGATTGCTTTAAGAATCTAAAGGAGGATCCGAAGGGTGCTACACTTTTTGTAAACTTAGAGCCATGCTCACATTTTGGAAAACATCCACCTTGTGTTGATGAAGTCATAAGAAGGGGCATAGCTAAGGTTGTTATAGCAAACCTTGATACTAATCCAAAAGTCGATGGGATTAAAAAGCTCAAAGAAGCAGGTATTGAGGTTGTTACAGGAGTTTTAGAAGATGAAGGTAAGAAGCTAAATGAGAAGTTCTTCTTTAATATGAAATATAAGAGACCTCTTGTAAGTCTAAAATATGCCATGAGCCTTGATGGGAAAATAGCTACAGAGACCTATGATTCTATGCGGATAAGTGGCGAAAAATCAAGGGCCTATGTCCATAAGCTTAGGAATGATTATGACGCAATTATTATAGGAAAAAATACTCTCCTAAAGGATAAGGCAAGGCTTAATTGTAGGCTTAAAGATGGGGTTGATCCTATCAGGGTGATAGTTGCTTCTGATTTAAATTTTGATCCTGACCTTGATATTTTTAACCTGGATTCAGATAAGAAAACTTATATAGGGACTATCGGAGATAAAAAAACTGACTTAAATGCTGAAATTATTTCCTGCAAGGAAAAGAACGGCCAGGTTGATTTAAAGGACTTAGTTGAGAAACTATATAAAATGAATGTCTCATCAATCTTAGTTGAGGGAGGCTCTCTACTTAATTCTTCATTTTTGGAAGAAGACCTAGTTGATAAAATTTATGAATTTATTGCCCCAATCGTAGTCGGTGGGGAAAAATCTAGGTCAGCCTTCATGGGCCAGGGAGCAAAGACTATAAAAGATGCTAAGAAATTTAGAATTGACCATATAGAAAGATTTGATAGAGATATCATGCTAGAGGTGAGAAATGTTTACAGGGATTTCAATTGAATTAGGCAAGGTAAGTGAGTTTTCCAATAGGTCTGACTATGTAGAGATTAAGGTCGCTTGCAAGAAGGTCTTAGAAGATTTAAAATTTGGAGATTCTATTATGACTGATGGAGTTTGCCTGACTGTTAAGGAATTTGGTCCTGATTATTACAAGGCAGACCTAATGCAAGAAAGCCTAGATAAGACAAAATTTACTCCCTCAATGCTTGGAAAATATGTCAACCTAGAAAGGGCCCTTCGCTTTGCTGATAGGCTTGATGGCCATATAGTTCAGGGTCACATAGATGGGGTTGGAAAACTCATTTCAATTAATAAAAATGTCTATAGGTTTAAAACACAAAGAGAAATTTGTAAGTATATAGTCAACAAGGGATCGGTGACCATAGATGGCATATCCTTGACAGTATCCAAAGAATCGGCAGATACTTTCGAAGTTTCACTCATCCCAGAAACTATAGCGAATACGAATTTTAAATATAAAAAAATAGGCGATCTTGTAAATATAGAAACAGATATAATCGGAAGATTTGTAGAAAAACTATACAAAAATGAAAATAAGGAGGACTTAGGCTCACTTTTGGGGCTAAATTGATATGGATAGTGTAAAAGAAGTAATAGAAGCATTAAAGAGAAATGAAATCGTAATAGTAACTGATGATGAATCAAGAGAAAATGAAGGAGACTTTATCTGCCCTGGCGAAAATGTGACAGGCCAGATGGTAAATATCATGGCAAGTTACGGTAAGGGCCTAATTTGCACACCAATATCAAAGGCAGTAGCAGAAAGATTAAACCTCCACCCAATGGTTGAAAATAATACAGATAATCACGAAACAGCTTTCACAGTATCTATTGACCATGTCGACACAACTACAGGCATTTCAGCCTTTGAAAGGGCTAAGACAATTAGAGAGCTTGTAAATCCAATATCAAAATCAGAAGACTTTAGAAGACCAGGCCACGTTTTTCCTTTAATAGCAAGGGAGGGAGGAGTCTTGGTAAGGGATGGTCATACAGAGGCGACAGTTGACCTAATGAGATTAGCAGACCTTAAAGAAGTAGGCTTATGCTGTGAAATTATGGCAGATGACGGCCATATGATGAGGGGCGATGACCTTAAAAACTTGGCCAAAGAGCTTGGAATGAAGATGACAACTGTAGAAAAAATCCAAGAATATAGAAGGTCTCTTGAGGAGGTAGGGCTTAAGAAAACAAATCCAGTAAAACTACCGAGCGATTATGGAAATTTCATTGCTTACGGCTTCCTTGATGAAAAAACTGGCAAGGAGCACATAGCCATAACCAAGGGTGAAATCAAGGCTAAAAATGTCTTAACAAGAATTCATTCAGAGTGTCTAACAGGTGATGTACTCGGGTCAAAGAGGTGCGATTGTGGTAGCCAACTGCACAAAGCCCTAAAGAAAATTGAAGATAATGGCCAAGGTGTCCTTCTTTACCTCCGCCAAGAAGGCAGGGGCATTGGCTTATTTAATAAGCTTAAGGCCTATGAACTTCAGGAGCAAGGCTATGATACTGTCGATGCAAACCTAAAACTAGGTTTTCCAGAAGATATGAGAGATTATAAAATAGCAGCAGAAATCTTAAGAAAGCTTGGAGTAGAGTCAATAAGTTTAATGACAAATAATCCTGATAAGATAAATCAAATAGAAAAATACGGAATAAGGGTAGAAAAAAGAGAACCTTTAGAAATAAGGTCAAATAATATTGATAGAAATTACCTGAAAATAAAAGCTGTAAGAATGGGACATGAATTAAAAGAATTTAAGGAGATAAAAAATGCGTGAATATAGTGCTAATTTAGTTTCAAATAATAAAAAATATGCCATAGTTGTTGCTAGGTTTAATAATTTTATTACAGATAGGCTCTTAGAAGGTTGCCTAGATGCCTTGAAAAGACACGAGGTAAAGGATGATGAAATCTCTATAATTAGGGTGCCTGGTGCTTTTGAAATACCTCTACTTGCTAAAAAACTTGCAAAAAAAGATGATGTAGATGCTGTAATTTGCTTAGGGGCAGTAATTAGAGGAGATACACCTCACTTTGATTATGTTTGTGCTGAAGTATCTAAGGGAGTAGCTTCTGTTGGCCTTGAAAGCGAAAAACCAGTGATATTTGGAGTTGTAACAACAGATAATGTAGACCAAGCAGTCCAAAGAGCTGGAGTTAAGTCAGGCAATAAGGGAGCAGAAGCAGCTATTTCAGCCATAGAAATGGCAAATCTGATCGACCTTATATGATCTTAGTATTTGATTTTGACGGTACAATCCATAAGACTGAAATAGCCTACAAAAAAGCCATAGCAGAAAGCCTTGGCGAATTAAATTTATCAATAGATGACTTTGATTTTAAATCCTTTATAGGAATGGGTCCTAAGGAAGTATGGGATTTAATTTTAAAAGATGATTCTGATAAAACACCCTATATTAGGAAAAATGGTGATAGGATTATCAAGTATATGAAAGAAGAAGGCGCGCTTTTTGACGGAGCCCTCGAAACACTTGCATATTTAAAAGAGAAGTATGAACTTTATATTTTATCAAAATGCAGACGTGTTTATATGAACGCTGCTAGGGAAAAATTTGGTTTAGATAGGTTTTTCTCCAAATATTTTATAGGAGAAGACTACGACTATTTGGATAAGTATAAGATTCTTAGAAAAGAATTAAATGATCCTTATATAATGATAGGCGACCGAAAGGAAGATATAGAAGCGGGACTAAGAAATAAACAAAAAACGATATTTGCTAATTACGGCTACGGAAAGCCAGCCGAATCTAATAGTGCAGACATAAAAATCTCTTCTATAAGAGAATTAAAGGACATTTTATAAATGAAAAAGCTAGTCTTGAAGTATTGAAATAAAATTCAACAAGACTAGCTTTATTTATAATCTT
>OJLY01000150.1_pt1 | contig 54903 bp, 54 predicted proteins | sample 1597031 | NCBI WGS metagenome assembly OJLY01 (sample SAMEA3904673, study PRJEB24821) | metagenome | biome: Builtin; feature: hospital; material: surface | place: USA | collected 2013-06-03
CTTGAACTCGCAACCTACGCATTACAAGTGCGTTGCGCTACCGATTGCGCCACTCCAGCAACGCGCTAGATCTTACACATAGCCCGTGGTCGCGCGAAAACCGCCAAGCCGATAGTGTGGCCTGTGTGGAAAAGAGATTGTGGGGAAAGCTCAGAGGTTCGCGCCAACGCTTAGCGACGATCGACGCTGCCCGCACCTCTCCTCCCCCATCCGTCCTCGCCCCAATCAACCTGACCGACCCGACCGAGGTCGCCGCGGTGATGAACATCGCCGCCCGTATCGGCGAGATCCTCATCGCAAACGCAACAACATCTGCGGACGCGATCAAGCAGATCCACACCGTGTGTTCGTCGTACGGCCTGCACTACGTGCACGTGTCCATCACGGTGAACACGATTACGCTGAACACCATCATCGGCGTGGACCATCGCACCCCGGTCACCGTGTTCCGCGTGGTCACCATGATCAGCGAGAACTACCACAAACTGCAGGAAGTGGACCGCCTGATCCGCTCGATCCGCTCAGGCGCAACACCGCCTGAGATGGCGGAGAAGATTCTCGACGAGATCGACAACGCCCCCATCCCCTACCGCAACACCCGCAACTTGGCCGGCTGGACTGTGATGGGTTTCTTCGTCGCCATGCTGCTCGGCGGCGATTTGCTGCTCATGTTCTTCGGCGGCCTGACCGCGTTTCTCATCATGGGCTTTTCCAAGTTGCTCTCCCGTGGCGGGTTGCCCGGGTTTTTTCACAATGTGATTGGTGGGTTCGTCGCCACGCTGCCCGCTGCAATCGCCTATGACTTTTCCGCCTCGATCGGGCACACGATCAACCCCAGTCAGCTGATCGCAACAGGCATCATCGTCCTGCTTGCAGGTTTGACGCTGGTGCAATCGCTTCTCGACGGCGTCACCGGGTCCATGGTCAACGCCTCCGCCCGCTTCTTCCAAGCCATGTTGGGTACCGGCGGCATCGTCGCAGGCGTCGCCGCTGGCGTGCAGGTTTCCGAGCTGGTCGGGATGCCACTGCCACCAGTCGAGGTGCTCCCAGCTGATGCGGCGTACAACAACGTGTGGCTGACCACCTTCGGTGGCGCGATGGCGGCCGCTGCCTTTGCGGTGTGTTGCTTTGCGGAACGAGCCGCTGTGCTGCTGTCCTTCGTCACCGCAGCGACAGGTTCATTCATCTTCTACATCGTGCTCACTCCGCTCGGCGCTGGCCGACTGTTGGCTATCGCGGCGTGTGCGGTCGCCGTCGGCTTGGCCGGCGGTCTCATTTCCCGTCGCTTCCTGATCAACCCGGTGATCACTGCTGTCGCCGGCGTGACCCCGTTCCTGCCCGGTTCGTGGATCTACCGCGGCATGTACGCACTGATGAACGAGCAGCTCCTGCTCGGCATGATGAACCTACTGACCGCGATCGGCACCTGCCTCGCCCTAGCCGGCGGTGTGGTGTTCGGCGAGTGGCTGGCCCGCCGCATCCGTGCTCCACAGCTCTACGTGCCGTACGAGGCGTTTAGGCGCGCTGGCCGGCTGACTTTCCAGCAGATTCGTCGGGTACGGCGCCGTCGTTAAGCAGGTGGCGTAGAATGATGGGGCTTTAGCTGTCGTTCTTGCAAGGAGGAACCCCCAAGTGCCACCTAAGATCACCGATTCGCGCCCCACCGCCGAACAAACGCATGCCGTTGAGGAGCAAACTGCGTCGGGCGCCCGTCGGATCGTGGCCACTTACGCTGAGGACTTCCTGGACGGCGTAACGCTCATGTCCATGCTGGGTGTCACCCCGCAGGGCTTCGTGTACAAGCGCTACGTCGAGGACCTGGAGCAAGCAGCGGAAGAGGAAGCGCCGAAGAAGGCCACCAAGAAGAAGGCCACGAAGAAGAAGGCGTCCAAGAAGAAGGCCACCAAGAAGAAGGCGACGAAGAAAAAGTCCACCAAGAAGGCAGTGAAGAAGGCTGCCAAGAAGACTGCTAAAAAGTCGACGAAGAAGACCGCCAAGAAGGCCTAATGGGTAGCAACGAGTTCCTCGTCGTGGCCAACCGCCTGCCTGTAGACAAGGTGGGCGACCATTACGAGGTCTCCCCTGGCGGTTTAGTCGCAGCCCTCGCACCGGTACTGCGCTCCCGTGGGGGCTGCTGGGTGGGATGGCCTGGCAATACCAGCGCAGAACTCGAACCGTTTGAGTTCAACGGCATCTCGCTGGTCCCCGTGTGCTTGGACCAGGACGACTTCGAGGGCTTCTACGAGGGCTTTTCCAACTCCACATTGTGGCCGCTGTACCACGACCTCATCGTCACCCCCGAGTACAGGCAGGAGTGGTGGGAGCGCTATGTCGCCGTCAACGAAAAGTTTGCGCGGGCGACCGCCAAAGCCGCTGGCAAAAACGCCACGGTGTGGGTGCAGGACTACCAGCTTCAGCTCGTACCGGGGATGCTGCGCGAACTACGCCCCGACTTAACCATCGGCTTTTTCCTGCACATCCCGTTCCCGGCACCAGCGCTGTTCCAGCAGTTGCCGTGGCGCGACGAGATCCTCTCCGGCCTGTCCGGCTGCGACCTGATCGGTTTTCAGCGCACCACGGACGAAGAGAACTTCCGCCTGCTCACCACCGATATTCGTACTGGCACCTTCCCCATTTCTATTGATGCGGATGAGGTGCAGGCGGCGACGGAGTCGTCGATACGCACACTGCGCAATTCGCTCGGCAACCCGAAGCACGTGCTGCTGGGCGTGGATCGGATGGATTACACCAAGGGCATCCTGCAGCGACTGCTGGCGGTCGAGGAACTGCTGGAGGAAGGCGAACTCGACGATATTGCCGTGGTGCAGTTGGCCACGCCGTCGCGCGAGCGCATCGAGCACTACCGCAAGACCCGTACGGAAGTTGAGCAGGCGATCGGGCGCATCAACGGCCGCTTCGGCCAGGTCGGCCGCCCAATCGTGCACTACATTCACCGCGGGGTGTCCAAGGACAAGCTGGGTACCTTTTATGCAGCGGCCGACATCATGCTGGTCACACCGTTTAAGGACGGCATGAACCTCGTGGCCAAGGAATACGTCGCCTCCCACCCCAACGGCGACGGTGCGCTGGTGCTCTCCGAGTTCGCGGGTGCTGCGGTGGAGCTCAACCAGGCCTACCTGTGCAACCCGTTCGACCTGGGGTCCGTCAAGGCCGCGATTGTGGCCGCAACCAATCCTGATCCGGCACGCATGCGGGCGATGCACGACTGGGTCATGGAACACGACGTGACCCGCTGGGCGCAGGACTTCTTGGAGGCGTTGTGAAGCGCGCGCTGCTGCTCGCCCCGGTGATGCTGCTCGCGGCGTGTTCGAGCCCGCAGCAGTGGCACGTCGTTGGCGTATACACCGACCCAGAGGCGCCCGTCGCGCGCAATACCGGCGGCGCATCCGTCACCTTTTCGGGTTCGTCGTTTTCCGGCACCACCGGCTGCGCTGAGGTTTCCGGCGAGTTCGACGGGGAGGACACTGTCCGTTTACGCGATGTCACCGTCGGCGACCCGGGCGACTGCGCCGGTTGGGCCCGCCACATGCACGACCAGTTGGCGCCCCTGCTTCACGACGACACCGAGTTCACCGTCACCCGCCCAACCGATACCGACCTTGTACTCACCCTGCTCAGTGACGCCGTGGATGCCCCGGCCGTTAAACTGCGCACATGGTGATTGCTCAGGCAGAAACGTTGTTGGTGTGCCTCGATTTCGACGGCACGCTTGCTGAACTCAACCCCGACCCCTACGCGGTGACGATGCATCCGGCGGCCGAGGACGCGATCCGTCGCCTTGCTGCTCTCCCCGGCACCGAGGTTGCAATCCTGTCCGGCCGCCACCTCGACGGTCTGCGCCAGGTCCTCCCTTCCGGCCTCAATGTCACCCTCGTCGGCTCCCACGGCGCCGAGCCCGGGCCCACGCTTGACGACGACTCCCGCGCCCACCTCGACGACATCGAACGCCAACTGCGCGACATCGCCATCCCGCCCGCCTATGTGGAGGTGAAGCCGTATCAGAGGGTGTTGCACGTGGCGCCGGTCGCGGATAAGCAGGCGGCCCAGGACATGCTCGACGCCGCCGCTGCCCTGCCCGCCCGAAAGATCACACTGGGACACAATGTGGTGGAGTTTTCGGCCGTGGATATCACGAAGGGCACCTGGCTCGCTGAATACAAACGTGACTTCGCGGCCACCGTGTTCGCGGGTGACGACGACACCGACGAAACCGCCATCGCCGCCCTCGGCCCCACCGACCTGGCGGTAAAGGTCGGCGACAAACCCTCGCTGGCGTCGCGTCGCGTCGCAGATGTTGACGCCATGGCTGAGCTCTTGGCGGAACTCGCCGACGAAAGGGAAGCATGGAACGCCTCTCGCTAGAGCACCAGGGACGCACTCGCACCTGGACCGCCGTCGAAGGCGACCCCGACACGCTCCTGCTGGTGCTGCACGGCTCGCGCCAATCCGGCAACGTGATGCGCAACTTCACCGACCGCACCTTTGAAACCCTCGGCGCGACCGTGGCCTACCCGGACGGTGTGGAGCACCACTTCAACGACCTGCGCACCGGTTTCAACGAATCCGCACGCCGCCTGAACATCGACGACGTCGGATTCCTACGGAAGGTCATCGCACACCACGCCCCGCGTCGCGTGATCGGCATCGGCTTTTCCAACGGCGGCCAAATGGTCATGCGCCTCCTTTTCGACGCCCCCGGCCTCCTCGACGGCGCCGCCACCTTCGGCGCCTCCATGCCCGTCGAATCCAACACGTGTGTTGGCACTTCCGATTATCAGCCCACCCCGCTCGTTTCCGTCCAAGGCACCGCCGACCCGCTCGTCCCCTACAACGGCGGCGAAGCCGGGATCGGCGGCAACAACCGTGGCCAGACCCGTTCCGCAATCAACTCTGCACAGTTCTTTGCGGAACTCAACTCGTGTGGGTGGCGGGGGTCGTCGACAAGCGGTGCCCTGCGTATCGACGACTGGCACGGCCCCGCCCCCGTCCGCCTCATCACCATCGACGGTTTCGGCCACATGGTGCCGGTCGCCAAACCGCTCGACGCGCGGCTTGGGCCCGGCACCGACGAGATCACCGGCGGTGAGGTTATTCAGCGATTCTTCTTTGACGAGCGAACTCGCTAAGCACCACGCCCGCCGCCACCGACGCGTTGAGGGACTCCACCCAATCCGTCATCGGCACCGACATGATCACGTCGCAGTTCTCGCGCACCAGGCGTGAAATGCCCTTGCCTTCGGAGCCAACCACGATCACTACCGGGCCCGTGGCCTGGTCAAACGTGTCCAGGGTGTGCTCGCCGCCCGCATCCAGGCCGACGACCGTGTAGCCGTTGTCCTGGAACTTCTTCACCGTGCGAGTCACGTTGGTCACGCGCGCCACCGGCAACTGCGCCGCCGTACCCGCCGACGTCCGCCACGCCACACCCGTGACCTGCGCCGAACGCCGTTCCGGGATGATCACGCCGTTACCGCCAAACGCCGCCGTCGAACGAATCACCGCACCAAGATTGCGCGGATCCGTAATGTTGTCCAGCACCACAAACATGCCGGGGCCATCCACCGACTCCAGCAGGTCATCCAGGTCCGCGTACTTGTACGGCTGGATCTTCAGTCCGATGCCCTGGTGTAGGCCGTTACCGGTCATCGCATCCAACTGCTGACGCGGCACTTCCTGCACCGGAATGTTCTTGCTGTTCGCCAGCGCAACGGCCTCGCTCAGACGATCATCGTGGCCGGTGCCCTGCGCGACGAACAACGCCTCCGACGGCACCTTCGCCTTCAGACACTCAATGACCGGGTTGCGGCCCACCACCAGATCCGCCACCTCACGATCGTGCCGGCCCTGCGCGCGGCGCTTCTGCTCCAACTTGCGCTTATGCGCCGCGTGGTAGACGCGATCCTCAGCCTTCGGCGTCGCACCCTTGCCCTTCAGTCCACGGCGACGCTGCCCGCCAGAGCCCTTCGTCGGACCCTTTTTGTTCTTCTTCTGTACGTCACGACGCTGATACGGTTTCGCCATCGTCTACTCCTTTACCTGCCACTGCGGCCCCTCGGCCGTGTCGGTCACTTCAATTCCCGCACGCGCCAACCGGTCGCGCACCTCGTCCGCCGTGGCCCAATCCTTCTCCGCACGCGCGGTCGCACGGCGTTCCAGTTCAGCTTCCACCAGCACGTCTAATGCCTTGCTATTGCCATTGCTTGACGACGACGGCCACGCCCCCGGATCAACACCCAACACCGCCGCCATCGCACGCACCTGCGCCGCGATCGGGGCCGGATCGGCTGCCTTATTGCCCTCGCGCACAAGGTTGTGGATTTCTGCGAGGGCTTTCGGGACGGCGAAGTCGTCGTTAAGCGCCTGCTCAAATGCCTCAGTCCACGTCGACGGCTCCGGCATACCAGCGCGCTTCACAAACTCCTCGATGCGCCTAAAGCCGGCCGCAGCTTCCTTGAGCGCCTCCGGCGAATACTCCAACACGCTGCGGTAATGCGCCGACCCGAGGTAGTAACGCAACTCCACCGGGCGCACCTCCTCCAGCATGTTGTCGATGGACAGCACATTGCCCAGGCTCTTCGACATCTTCTCGCCAGCCATGGTCACCCAGTGGTTGTGCATCCAGTACTGCGCGAAATCATCGCCCGCCGCATGCGACTGCGCCTGCTCGTTCTCGTGGTGCGGGAACTGCAGGTCAAGGCCACCACCGTGGATGTCAAACGTGCCACCCAGGTACCACGTGGACATCGCCGAGCACTCCAAGTGCCACCCCGGACGCCCATCGCCCCACGGGGTCGGCCAACTCGGCTCACCCGGCTTCGCCGCCTTCCACAACGCGAAGTCACGTGCGCCTCGCTTGCCCGCGTTCGACGTCTCCCCCTGCTCCATCTCCTCAACCTTGTTGCCGGAAATCGAGCCGTAATCGCCGCCCGCCTTCACCCAAGCGTCGACGTCGAAGTACACCGAACCGTCCGCTGCATAGGCGTAGCCGTTATCAATCAGGCGCTGCATGTAATCGACCATCTGCGTCACATGCCCAGTCGCCCGCGGCTCCACCGACGGCGGCAACACACCAAGCGTGTCGTACGCACGGGTGAACTCACGCTCGTACGTGGACACCCACTCCCACCAGGGGCGATTGTGCTCGTCTGCCTTGGCGAGAATCTTGTCGTCAATATCCGTAACGTTGCGCACAAACGCGACGTCGTTGCCCTTCGCCGCAAACCAGCGACGAACAATATCGAACGCAACACCCGAACGCAGGTGGCCAATATGCGGCTTCGCCTGCGGAGTGGCGCCACACAGATAAATCGAAACGTGGCCAGGATTCACCGGCTCGAAGTCTCGCAGCGTGCGGGTCTTGGTGTCGAAAATACGTTGATTCACGCCGTTTATCCTACGTTGCCGTTCAATTCCACCAACGCAGTGGCAATCGCCGCCCGGCCCTCACCCGAACCAGTGAACCCCATGTGGTCCGTCGTCGTCGCCGACACCGACACCGGGGCCCCCAGGGCCTCAGAGAGGACCCTTTCCGCTTCCTCCCGCACCGGGCCCATCTTCGGGGTCTGCCCAATCATTTGTGCAGAAACATTGACGACGGTGTGGCCGTGGTCGTCGATAAGCACCCGGAGCTCCTCGAGCAACTGCACCCCTCGGACCCCGTCATACTCCGGGCGGCCGACCCCGACGAACGAGCCGAGATCTCCAAGGCCCGCCGCCGACAGCACCGCGTCCACGATCGCGTGGCTGACAACATCGCCATCTGAATGACCTTCGCAACCATCCTGGCCCTCGTGCAGAATTCCGGCGATCCAGCAATCCTTCCCGGCCTGGATCTGATGGGCATCGAAGGCAGTACCAACTCGCAGATTCGTCATGGACTGAACACTACCCACTCCGGGGACGCCGAGTCGTATTCTTCGAAGCCCTCGCGCTCCAGTTCGAGGTCGCGCAGGTGTCTCTTCAGCGAGGCGAGGAGTTCCGGCGTAATCTCCGGCATCTTCTCCGGCGCATACTCGAACTTGCGGCCAAACTTATCCTCCAGCGTGGTGATCGTTTCCACGCAGGCTTCCCAGTCGTAGTCCTTTTCGTACTGCTCCACCGCCGAGTGACACCGGGCGTTGAACTCCGCACTGTCGCGGCGCCGCTTCCGACGCTGTTCCAGAGTGGACTTCCACCGCGGGTTTTCACCTTCGGCGAGATACTCGACGATCAAGCCGTCGGGTTCGCTGACCTGGAAGGTGCCGTCATCGAAAAGCCAGACGACTTCGCCCGTGACGTGATCGACCACATAGGTAGCGCGGCGGTCCGTCTTGATGTTGTGGTGACGCTGGCACAGACAGAACAGGTTCGACGGCGTCGTTTTGCCGCCGTTGCCGTAGGGAATGCGGTGGTCGAGCTGGCAGCGCCTCGCGGCAACGTTGCAACCCGGCCAACGGCAGGTACCGTCGCGGGTTTGCACGAACGCCTTCATTGCTTCGGTGGGCACATAGGCGTCAGTCTCGGCATGTTCAGCCTCGTCGAGGTCGATGACCTTCACCTTGGCGGTTTCTTTGAGCGCGTCGATGATTTCCGTGCCGTCTGCCCCCGACCAGCCGAAGCCGGGAACGAAGTAGCCGGCGCCTGGGGTCTTCGGCGAAAACACGTGCAGCACCAACTGAATCGACGAGTGCTGCTGGCCGGTGAGGATCATCTGCAGTGCATCGTCACGACTGAGCTTGTGTTCCTTCGCGACGGCACCGACATACATATCCATCAGACCAATCGTTGCCGAGTCGCCAGAGATATTCAGACCGGCGTCCCCGTCGTCTTGGCCATAGAACACGCCTTGGCAGGTGCCGAATGGCGCATCTTTTGCTTTCTTGCGAGCTTTCGTTTTCTTCGGGCTTGGTGCCAACTTCGCATCGACTTGCTTAATCCGATCACGCAGGCGGCGCTTTAGCGACGTCGCCGATGGCAACTCCATCCCGGCGGAACGCGGCGTGAACACCTTGACTAGGTAGTCGTCGAACTCAGCCAACACTTCGGGCGTGGCGAGATCGTTCAACCGGTTTAGCACGGTCTCGATTGCGCTAAGGCGCGTGATATCTAGCCGTCGCATATCAGCCTGCATTTGGCGTAGTTTCGGCAGGTCTGCCAAGACGCTATACCCAAGAATTCCGCTTTCAGCCCAGCTCACGGTACGGCCGGCGGCGCTTGCGATGCGCTGGCTTACCAGTTCGAAGTCGTCGATAATCGCACCGGGCTCAGCGTAAGCGTGAAAGATACTGTATTCCGCGTCTCGCATCGCTTGACCTGCGACGCTAATCTGGTCACCCTGACGTTCTGTTGCGAAGTATCCGGTAGACATTGTCCCCCTTTCGATCTTTCAATCGAACATACATGCCACCACCGCGACAATGCAAGGGTTTTTCGAAACTTTTTAGATAATTCGTTCGAACGCCCTAGCTAGTTGCCGGGGATCTCGAACACGGTCGGCTCGGCCTCATCGGTAATGCTTTTCGCCAGGCGAAGATCGATCGGGGTGGTAATCTTGAACGCCATCGGATCGCCCTGAACAGTGGTGACGGGGGCGCCGTACCACTCCATTAGAGACGCGTCATCAGTTGCCACGAACTCGGGCGACTGCTCAAGGTAAGCACGGTTGGCGGCACGCAATTGGCGCAGGTCAAAGCCTTGCGGTGTCTGTGCGGCCCGCAAACGGCTGCGGTCCAGCGTCGCCTCCACCGCATCCACCGCACCCCCACTGACCTGTTTAATGGTGTCCGCGACAGGTACAATCGGCACCACCGCGGGCGCGCCATCGAGCACGGCACGGGCCACGCGGGCAATCATGCCGGGAGGGGTGAGGGCGCGGGCGGCGTCGTGGACGAGCACGCAGGCGTCGTCAAGCGAAATTGCTTCGAGCGCTGCGTAGATGGAGTCCGCGCGCTCCGCACCGCCATGCACAAACTGCACGTCGTGCCCCCGCAGGCACTGTCGGGCATGCTCCTCCATCGCAGGACTGATGACGACGACCACCTGGTCCACAATCTCGGAGGTTTCCATCGCGGTGACGGAACGCTCCAAAAGCGTGCGCCCGCGCAACGGGACGTACGCCTTTGGCACCTCAGCGCCCAGCCGGGTGCCCTGACCTGCTGCGGCAACAACCGCTACAACACGGCGGTCCAAGGGCTCGTCTTACTCGTCGTCGAAAGAAAGCTCGTCGAGGTCAACATCATCTTCGGCGTCAATATCGCCCGGCGCCTCGGAGATACCGGCCTTGACCTGCTCGTCGATGATCTTCTGGATCTCGGCTTCCATCTCCTCGACCTTCTTCTCATCGACAGGCTCTGCAAGCGCGAGCTCGCCGACGAGAATCTGGCGGGCCTTGCCAAGCATGCGCTTCTCACCAGCAGAAAGACCCTTGCCCTGGTCACGGCGCCACAGGTCACGTACAACCTCGGCCACCTTATTAATGTCGCCGGAGGCAAGGCGCTCCTGGTTCGCCTTGTAGCGACGAGACCAGTTGCCGGCCTCCTCAACATCCGTCTCACGCAGCACGGAGAACACCTTCTGCAGGCCCTCCTCGTTGACTACGTCACGCACACCGACAAGCTCGGAGTTCTTTACGGGCACGCGAACCTCAAGGTCTGAGTGGAGAATCTGCAGCACCAAGAAGTCCAGCTTCTCGCCGCGCATCTCACGCTCTTCGATGTCGGCGATACGCGCCGCGCCGTGGTGCGGGTAAACGACCACTTCTCCGACCTTGAATTCCATAAACGCTCCTTGGTGCTCCCGGCGAAGTTTTGACCCCACAACCCTACCACCGCCTTCAAAGCTCCGAATAGGGGATAAAATGGGAAAAGTTGCTGTCTAGGCGCTAAAGTATTCCAGAGAATAACCTTCGAAACCGTTTGACTATGGAGGACCCCACGTGAAGTCCCTGAAGCAGGTAGCCGTTATCGCTGCCGCTGGCTGCGCATCCTTGGCCCTTGTTGGCTGCTCCGCTGGCCAGATTACTCAGACCTCGAACCAGGTCGCTGCTGTGGATGGTGCCAGCGCCGCAACCGAGAACGGCGAAGTTGCTGTGCAGGATGTCACCGTCGTCTTGGCCGAGGACGGCAAGGCTGCCCTCAAGTTCACCGCGACGAACCAGGACACCTCCATGACGGATCACACGTTGAAGTCCGTCACCGCTGGTGGCAACACCGTCAAGATCGCAAACAACAACACGATTAAGTACAACTGCGTGTTGGTTGCTGATTCCGCCGAGGGCCTCGAGCGCCTGCCGCAGGATGACGCGAACTGCATCAGCTACACCGCTACCTCGCTGGCTAACGACGATTTCGCGTACGGCGGCAACGTCCCGGTCACGTTCAACTTTGACACCGGCTCCATCGACGTTGTGGCTACCGTGTCTGCACCGCACCTCGTTTCGGGCCAGGTTGACCGCGAGACTGGCGCGAAGCACTAAGAGCTTTTCGCTTATCGACGAACACATGCCGCTGGGTTAACCAGCGGCCTTTTCATTTTCGAACACTTTTCGAACACTTGCAGGCTCCGTGTCGTGTGCGTGTTATACGGTGTCGCACATGGCTAAGAAACCTCGCGTGATCCACACGTGCTCCGAATGCGGCTACTCTTCCCCGAAGTGGCTCGGCCGCTGCCCTGAGTGCGGGTCGTGGGGAACGTTGCAAGAAGAAGCGCCGGCTGCGGTTTCCGCAGGTCCGGTAAAGACGTCTGCGCTGACACCGACGTCGCCCGCGACCCCGATCACGAAGGTGAACGCGACTGCGACGCGCACGTTGCCCTCTGGCATCCGGGAACTCGACCGGGTGTTGGGTTCCGGTGTCGTGCCGGGGTCGGTGGTGCTGATGGCCGGTGAGCCGGGCGTGGGTAAATCGACGCTGTTGCTTGAGGTGGCATCCCGGTGGGCGGCGATGGATGGCCGCAAGGCGCTATACGTGACTGCTGAGGAATCTGCAGGCCAGGTCCGTGCCCGTGCTGAACGCACCGATGCGTTGAAAGACACGCTGTACTTGGCGGCGGAGTCGAACCTCGACGTGGTGTTTGGCCACGTCCAGCAGGTCAACCCCTCACTGCTCATTGTGGATTCGGTGCAGACCATGCACGCCGCGGGTGTGGAAGGTGTTGCGGGTGGGGTGGCACAGTCCCGCGCAGTAACGGCTGCGCTGACCACACTGGCGAAGACGACGAACCTGCCGATCATCCTGGTGGGGCATGTGACTAAGGACGGCAACGTGGCCGGCCCGCGCGTGCTCGAGCACCTGGTGGATGTGGTGTTGAACTTTGAGGGTGACAGGCAGTCGTCGTTACGCATGCTGCGTGGCATGAAGAATCGCTTCGGGGCGACGGACGAGGTGGGGTGCTTCGAGCAGACCGCTGGTGGCATCCGGGAGGTACCGGACCCATCGGGGCTGTTCCTCTCTCACCGCGGGAAGACTCCGGACGGTTCTGCGGTCACGGTGGCGATGGATGGCGTCCGGCCGATGCTGGCGGAAGTCCAGGCACTTACCGTCGATCCGGTGAATAAGAGCCCGCGACGCGTGGTCACGGGCTTGGATTTCAACAGGGTGCCGATGGTGCTCGCTGTCCTGCAGGCACGCTGCGGGCAGCGCACGAATGACAAGGACGCGTACGTAGCAACCGTTGGCGGTGTGAAGATCACCGAAACAGCAACGGATCTTGCGGTCGCGCTGGCTACATGGTCGAGCCTGCACGAAACACCGCTGCCGCCGAAGACTGTGGTCATCGGCGAAGTGGGCCTCGCGGGTGAACTACGAAGGGTGCCTAACCTCGGACGCCGCCTGCAGGAGGCGGCGAGGTTGGGATACGAAAACGCGATCGTGCCCAGCGGAGAACTCGAACCGGTCGAGGGAATGCGGGTCAGTCAGGTCTCTACGCTCGGGGAGGCGATCGCGCTGTTAGCTAAATAACTACAAGAAACTAGGTGATGTTGAAGGGGGCTGCTTCCGAAGCATTGTCGCCGATGACCGTGTGCAGGAAGTAGGACCCCGGCTCGATCGCGGGACGGTCATCACACTTACCCGGCTGAGATACGGTGCCGGACCAGCGAGCCTGGTAGCCCTGCTTCTCCCCCGCCTTGTAGGTCTGGGTGCCGGACACGACGGGCTGGTAGCAGTCGGTGTCTGCCCACATGCGCTCGTTGGTACGCATGTCGTACACCTCGAAGCGCAGGATGTTCTCGTCAAGGTCGATGACGCAGTCGGTGTCGGTCGGGTTTTCCACTTCCATGTAGAACACCGGCTCGGTACCTGCGGCGTAGGAGGGCTGGTTCGGCAACGCCTTGATCCGTAGGTCCTTGAGTTCGCATGCGCCAGTGCGGGCCGGTGCGGCCTCAACACTGGAAGGTTCCTCGGACGGGGATGCGGACGCAGTCTCAGACGTAGATTCCTCAGGCGCGGCGACGGTCGGCTCGGTAGCCACGGTCGGGTTCACGGTTTGCTCGGTGGAGGTTTCGGTTGCCCCATCCGATCCGGATCCGCCGCTGCGGGCCATGGCGGAAAGCGCCCAGACCAGCAACGCCACAACCACGAGGAGGATGACGAGGGCCGCGACGCGGCGACGCATGTAGATCTCCGGGGGCAATGGGCGCTGGTTCGACATGCTTATAACTTAATCGCCGAAGTTTTCGTAGGTGGTCTCGACACGGCCGTCCGAAAGACGGTAACGCGCGCCAACCACACCGATGCTGTGCTTGCTCAAGCCAGCAACGACGGCGGGGATGCGGGCGACCAAGTGCTCGGCGCCGTGGCGGGCGTGGGCTTGCTCGACCTGTTCGCCGCGCTTTTCGGCCTCGACGATGGATGGGGCGATCTTCTCCACGAACAGGCGGGTCAGGCCGTGCGGGATCTCGCCGGACTCGAACGCCTGGACTGCGGAGCCGACAGCGCCGCACTTTTCGTGGGAGAGGAACAGCACGAGGTCCACGCCGAGGCCGTCGACGGCGAACTCCACGGATGCGGAGACAGCGGAGTCGACGCAGCCGCCGGCGGTGCGGATGACGAAGATGTCGCCGAAGCCGGCGTCGAAAAGCAGCTCGACGGGCACGCGCGAGTCAGAACAACCGATGACACATACGGCTGGGTTCTGGCCGGAGGTGAGCTGCTGGAGTGTTTCGGCGTCGCGGTGCGGGGCGACGGTGTTGCCGGTGGCGAATCGCTCGTTGCCTGCGCGAAGCAGGTCCCACACTTCGCGCGGGGAGGTAGCGGCCTGGAGCTCTGTTGCATTAGTCATACCGGCTATTGTGGCACGCATTGTGCAGAATATTCGCCCAAATCAGGTAGTTGATTGGTATCGCGCCAACGCGCGGGATTTGCCGTGGCGCAAACCGGGTACGTCACCGTGGGGTGTGCTGATCAGCGAGGTCATGAGCCACCAAACCCAGGTGGAGCGCGTTGCCCCCATTTGGTTGGAGTGGATTGAGCGCTGGCCGACTCCGCACGATTTTGCGCAGGCGCGTATCGACGACATCCTGCGCGCCTGGGCCAACCTCGGCTACCCACGGCGGGCGTTGAGGTTGCGGGAGTGCGCGCAGGTGATCGTCGACAAGCATGGCGGCGTTGTGCCGGACGATGTGGACGCGCTGCTGGCACTGCCTGGCATTGGGGACTACACGGCGCGGGCGGTGGCGTGTTTCGCCTACGGGAAGAACGTGCCGGTTGTGGACACGAATGTGCGTCGCGTGGTGGCGCGTGTGGAGCGCGGCCAGGCGCTGGGGGTGCCGGGGAAGAAGGAAATCCAGGAGGTTGCGCACCTGCTTCCGGAGGACAACGGTCCCGAGTTTTCGGTCGGCCTGATGGAGCTTGGTGCGCTGGTGTGCACCGCGAAGGCGCCGAAGTGCGATGCGTGCCCGGTTGCGCAGGATTGTGCCTGGTTGGCGGCGGGCAGGCCGGCACCTGAGGAGGGGCAGCGGCGGCCGTCGCAACGTTTTGAGGGCACGGATAGGCAGGTGCGTGGCAAGATTATGAAGGTACTGCGCGAGGCAGATTCGCCGGTTGAGCAGGCGATTATCGACGCCGTCTGGCCCGACGACGCCCAACGCTCACGCGCCCTGTTCTCACTGTTGGAGGACGGCCTCGCTGAACAGGATGAGCGCGGTTACTTCCACTTACCGCGGTAGGTCAGCCCACCCGGCAGCTTGATCCACACGCCGCCACGCGAGTTGATGGTCACTGGCCCGACGCGTTTGGAGGCGGAAACGCCCGAACCGGAGTAATTCAGCCAGCTGTCCTTGCTGAGCTTCTGGCGCTTACGAAACTGGAAACCCATAGCCGGCAGTTTACACTGCTGTACATGCAAAAACGTTGGTGTGCCCTGCTTATTCCAGTGCTGCTGGCCCCGTACGCGCAGGCGGAGGATCTTAGTGCTGAGTCGTTGTCGTCGTTGTCGTCGGTGGGGTCGTCGACAGTCGATGTGGTGCGCGATGCGTCGTCGTTGTCATCGCTTCCGGAGTCATCGTGGAAACCACTGGCCGGCGCACCAGGTAACGAGGCGGGTTCCCTCGACGCGGTGAAGCGGGTGCCAGGGTCGACCGGCCAGCGCATCCGCTACACCACCACGAACGAAAAGGGCGAGAAGGTCGCGGTGACCGGGGCGTTTTACAAGCACCGCCGTGCGAAGGGACTCATCGCGCTCGCACCGGGCACGCGTGGTCTGGGTGATCAGTGCGCGCCATCGGCAGGCTCGTCCATGCTGGTGCGCATCGAAGACGGCACCGTGAACATTAACTATGAGGCGCCCCTGGTACAGAAGCTGCTCGACGCCGGCTATTCCGTGGTTGTCACCGACTACATCGGGTTGGGCACCGATGGGTTGCACACCTACTTGAACAGGGTGGATCAGGGGCATGCGCTTATCGACGCCGCCCGCGCCGTTGCAAAACCAAACCAAAAAGTGGGCTTCTGGGGCTACTCCCAAGGCGGTGGCGCTTCCGCGGCCGCTGCGGAACTCGTCGCCGACTACGCCCCCGAACTCAACGTGATGGGAACGTTCTCCGGTGCCCCACCAGCCGACCCGCTGGGTGTGCTGGAGCAAGGTACCGCACCGATGCTCACCGCCGTGGCCGGTTTTGCCGCTGCGAGCTACTCCGAAAGCTACCCGGAATTCGGCGAGGCCCTGCAGGAACACCTCACCGACGAGGGCAAAGTCTGGCTCGAAGGACTGAAAACCTCGTGCGTGGTCGACGCCTCGTTGTCTGCGCCAGCCGACCCTTCCACACTGTTCACCGCAGGCAACTCGTTCGCTGAAGTGGTGCACTCGGATGAGCGGCTGGCGAAGTATCTGGAACTAAACAAAATGGGCACCGTCGCGCCGTCTGCGCCGATCATGGTGATGACGAATGCCGACGACGACCTCGTTCCGGAGCCGCAAGCCACCCAACTGGCAGAGGACTATTGCGCCGTCGGTGCGCAGGTGGAGTACCGACGCGTGGTGGTGCCGGGTTCCCCGACGCAACCATTGTCTTCGGGGCGTCTGCAGTTGACGCCACGCGTTCCTGGTTCGGGCCATGCCGCTCCCCTGCTTTTGCAGGCCGATAATGCGATTGCGTGGATGGATGATCGTTTCGCCGAACAGCCTATGAAACGGGTGTGCCCCTCCGACCACCCTGCATATGAGGTGGTGGAGGGGCTTGACGCGGTGGAGATCACCGCGTTAGTCCTCGGCATCCTTGGGATGCTGGGGATACTCGGTGGCGCAGCCTGGTGGGTTTACACCGGCTCGGGGCCGTTGTCTTCCTTGCCCTCGTTGCCGTTCTGATCTTCGGCGGTCGTGTCGCGCTCATCCGGGAACTCGGAGGCTTCGGACTCCGGCTGGGTGCGCTCCGGCTCGATGTCGCGGACCTCTTCTTCCAGCTCGACGTCGAAGGCCTCCGCTGGCAGCGGGCGTGGACGTGGGGTGAAGGTGAAGGTCGCATCCGGGGCGGCCTTGCCGCGATCCTTGCGGGCCGTCTCCACGTCGCCATCCCAACCCTCGACGTCCACGGTGATGATCTCCCCGGCACCGATCTCGCCGAAGAGGATCTTCTCGGACAGGATGTCCTCGATCTCCCGCTGGATGGTGCGACGCAGCGGACGTGCACCCAGCACGGGGTCGAAACCACGGACTGCAAGCAGGTTCTTGGCGTTCTCGGTGAGCTCGATGCCCATGTCCTGCGCGGCCAGGTTCTTGTCCACTCGAGCGATGAGCAGGTCCACCATCTGGACAATCTCTTCCTGGGAGAGCTGCTTGAACACGACGATCTCGTCGATACGGTTCAGGAACTCCGGGCGGAAGTGCTTCTTCAGCTCGTCGTGGACCTTACCCTTCATGCGCTCGTACTGCGCCTCGGAATCCGCGGCGGTGTCCCCGGTGAAGCCCAGGCCGACCGGCTTGGAGATGTCGGAGGTACCCAGGTTCGAGGTGAAGATCAGCACCGTGTTCTTGAAGTCCACGTTGCGGCCCTGGCCGTCGGTGACGTGGCCTTCTTCCAGCACCTGCAGGAGGGTGTTGTAGATCTCCTTGTGGGCCTTCTCGATCTCGTCGAAAAGCACGACCGAGAACGGCTTGCGGCGCACCTTCTCGGTGAGCTGGCCGCCCTCTTCGTAGCCGACGTATCCCGGAGGGGCACCGAAGAGACGCGACGCCGTGAAGCGATCGTGGAACTCGCCCATGTCCACCTGGATCAAGGAGTCGTCGTCGCCGAAGAGGAACTCTGCAAGCGCCTTCGACAGCTCCGTCTTACCCACACCGGACGGGCCAGCGAAGATGAACGAACCGGACGGACGGTTCGGATCCTTCAGACCTGCGCGGGTGCGGCGGATGGAACGGGACACAGCCTTAACAGCCTCGTCCTGGCCGATGATGCGCTTGTGCAGCTCGCCTTCCATGTTGAGCAGGCGCTTCGACTCGCTCTCGGTGAGCTTGAACACCGGGATGCCGGTCCAGTTGGCCAGCACGTCAGCGATCTGCTCCTCGCCAACCTCGGCGATGTCCTCGAGGTCGTCCGAGCGCCACTTCTTCTCCTTCGCGGCGCGCTCCTCGGTGAGCTTGCGCTCCGTTTCGCGCAGGCTGGCTGCCTTCTCAAAGTCCTGGGCGTCGATCGCCGCTTCCTTTTCCTTGCGGACCTCAGCGATGCGGTCGTCGACCTCACGCAGGGAATCCGGGGCGGTCATGCGCTTGATGCGCATGCGGGCGCCGGCCTCGTCGAGAAGATCGACTGCCTTATCCGGCAGGAAACGATCGTTGATGTAGCGATCCGACAGGTTCGCTGCAGCCTTGAGTGCATCGTCGGTGTAGGACACGCGGTGGTGCGCCTCGTAGCGGTCGCGCAGACCCTTGAGGATCTGGATGGTGTCCTCGATGCTCGGCTCGTCCACCTGCACCGGTTGGAAACGACGCTCAAGGGCGGCGTCCTTCTCAATGTGCTTGCGGTACTCGTCAAGCGTGGTGGCACCGATGGTCTGGAGCTCGCCACGAGCCAGCTTCGGCTTCAGCAGCGAAGCAGCGTCGATCGCACCTTCGGCGGCACCGGCGCCGACGAGGGTGTGGATCTCGTCGATAAACAGGATGATGTCGCCGCGCTGGTTGATCTCCTTGAGCACCTTCTTCAAGCGCTCCTCGAAATCACCGCGGTAACGCGAACCTGCAACCAGGGAGCCCAGATCCAGCGAGTAAACCTGCTTGTCCTTCAGGGTCTCCGGGACGTTGCCGTTCGCAATGTCGAGCGCCAAGCCCTCCACGACGGCAGTCTTACCGACGCCCGGCTCACCGATGAGCACCGGGTTGTTCTTGGTACGGCGCGACAGGACCTGCATGACGCGCTCGATTTCCTTGTCACGGCCCACAACCGGGTCGAGCTTGCCTTCCTTGGCAGCAGCGGTGAGGTTACGGCCGAACTGGTCGAGTACGAGCGAGTTGGAACGCTCGCCGCCCTGCGGGCCGCCACCACCTGCGCGGTTGCCGCCAGCACCCGCACCTGCAAAGCCCGGTCCGCCGCCCTGCTGCGGGGACTCCGGATTCTGTGCCTCGCCGCCCTCGTAACCAGACAGCAACTGGATAACCTGCTGGCGCACACGCGGCAGGTCAGCGCCGAGCTTGATCAGCACCTGGGCTGCAACGCCCTCGCCCTCACGGATCAGGCCGAGCAGCAAGAACTCGGTGCCGATGTACTTGTGGCCCATCTGCAGACCCTCACGCAGGGAGAGCTCCAGGACCTTCTTGGCACGCGGGGTAAACGGGATGTGGCCGGTGACCGGCTGGGTGCCGTGGCCAATGATGTCGATGACCTCACGGCGCACATCCTCAAGGTTGATACCCATGGATTCGAGGGCCTTCGCGGCGACGCCCTCGCCTTCCTTAATCAGGCCGAGCAGGATGTGCTCGGTGCCCATGTAGTTGTGATTGAGCGCGCGCGCTTCCTCCTGCGCCAGGACGATGACGCGACGGGCCCGGTCGGTAAACCGCTCGAACATGTGGCTGACCCCTTCTATAGCTAAATCGTTGTCCACCACCATAACGCCGGGGTGCGACATCACTTCCCACGTTTTGGCTGCCGGGGGCGTGGAATCGTCGAAAAGCAGTGCTCAGAGGGGATGTTCACCCTTAGCGAACATCCCTGAAATACACACTTTCATGCAGTTTGCAGCCCGGATTAAACGGGTGCCCGCACGAGGGGCACGCGGCCCCATACTCGGCGTGCGTCATCATGTAACCGCACGCGCCGCACATCACAGAGCGCAGGTGCTTATCGACGCCCACAAACCGGTGATCCGCCAACTCGTTATGGCACAGCGAACAGGCCCAGAGTTTGTGGCAGGCCCCGCAGGTGTTGGCGACGACGTCGCGCTCCGAATGCCAATGCGCGCACCGGCCTTGCGGGTCGACGTCGATACCGTGGATTTTCATTAATTCACCGGGATTACGGAGCCGCTGTACTTCTCGCGGATCCACTCTGCGGTCTCCGGCGAGCTCAGGTCCGCCGCCAGCTTCTCGATGCGGGGATCCTTCGCCGCGTCCTCATTGGCTGCGAGGATGTTCACGTACGGGTTGTTCTCCGGGCTTTCGGCAATGACAGAGTCCTCCGACGGGTTCAGGCCAATTTCCAGAGCGAAGTTCGAGGTTACGATGACACCAGCGACAGACTCGTCCGACAGCGACTGAATAACCAGGGTGTCTTCGACCGGGACGATCTCAATGTCCTTCGGGTTGTCGGTGATCGACTGCAGGTTGATCTTGGACACGTTTGCCGGATCAATCTCCTGGTCCAGACCGATGACGCCGTTGGCCTCCAGCAGGATCAGCGCACGGGCAAGGTTGGACGGCGAGTTATGAGTCACGATCTTCGCCCCCTGCTCCAACTCGTCAATGGACTTGATGGAGTTGGAGTACATCCCCATCGGCTCAATGTGGACTCCGACGATGTTGACCAGGTTCTTGCCAGTCTGAGTATTCCAGTCCAGCAGGTACGGCGAGTGCTGGTAAAAGTTCGCGTCCGCGGAACCGTTGGCCACCGACATGTTCGGTTCCGACCCACCAGAAATGACCTTGACATCCAGCTCATACTCTGGATTTTGCTCATCGACGTAGCGCAGAATCTCCGCGTGGGGCGTGGCTTGCGCCAGGACGGTGAGCGGTTCTTCACCGCCTGAATCACTGGAGCAAGCAACGAGGCCAAGGCCAACTGCGGCAGACAAAGCAATGGACGCGAAACGCTTCATGGGGAAGCCCTTTCCCTATTGTGAACAACCTTGTCTGCCAATACTAGACTATGCGGTTCACAATAGGTCAAGAATTACCGAATCCGCGATCCCAAGCACCGCCTCACGTGCATCTTCAGCGGTCCGGGCGGCAAGGGCAGCATCGGCCATCTTCCGGCAGGTATCCATGTCGTGCAGGCGCAGCGCCGCGCGCACGGCGTTGACCTTGCCGGGCGCCATAGACAGTGACTTCACGCCAAGGCCGACAAGGACGAGGGCCATGAGCGGGTCGCCGCCGGCCTCGCCGCACACACCGATGGGTTTGCCAGTAGCTTCACCGCCGCGGCAGGTCTCGCGGATCATGGACAGCACCGCGGGCTGCCAGGGCGAGAGCAGTTCGGCGAGTTCGCCCTGCATGCGGTCAGCGGCCATCGTGTACTGGGAAAGGTCGTTGGTGCCGATGGAGCCGAAGTCCACAACGTCGAGCACCTGCCCGGCGCGAATCGCGGCCGCAGGGGTTTCGACCATGATGCCCACCTGCTTCAGTCCAGCAGCGCGGGCGCGTTCGGCGAACCACTCGGCCTCCTCGACCGTGGCGACCATGGGCGCCATGACCCACAGTTCGGCGTCCGGCACGTTACGCTGCGCGTTGGCGAGTGCCTCCAACTGGTCGGCGAGCAGATCCTCGCGGGCTTGGGACAGGCGCAGGCCACGGCGGCCGAGGGCGGGGTTTTCCTCCTCGCCAAGGTCCGCAAACGACAGCGGCTTGTCGGCGCCGGCGTCGAGGGTGCGCACCACCACGCGGCGCGCACCGAAGGCCTCGAGGACCTTGGTGTAGGTCGCGGTCTGCTCGTCCACGCTGGGCGCGGAGTCGCGGTCCAGGAAGAGAAACTCAGAGCGGAACAGGCCGGAGCCTTCCAGGTCGTAGCCCGCAGCCTTCACCGCGTCTTCGGCGGTGCCGATGTTGGCCAGCAGTTTCACGGCGTGGCCGTCGCGGGTGGCGCCGGCGCCGGCGGAGCCTTCCAGTGCGGCGGCGCGGCGGCGGGAGCGCTCGTCGAGTTCGGCGACGTCCTCATCGGACGGGGCGACGATGATTTGGCCGGTGCTGCCGTCGAGGGCGATGCGGGGGTCGTCGACAATCGCATCGGAAATGCCCTTGACCTGCACCGCAGCGGGGATGCCGAGCTGTGCGGCGAGGATCGCGGTATGCGAGGTCGCGCCACCCGCCTCGGTGACAATGCCGAGCACCATCGCAGGGTCCAGCGTGGCGGTCTCAGCGGGCGCAAGATCGTGCGCGACCAGCACAGACGGTGCCGTCAGATCCGGCACGCCCGGCTCCGGCAAGCCGCGAAGGCGTGCGGTGGCGCGGTCGCGGATGTCGTAAAGGTCGGTAACACGCTCGGCCATGTAGCCGCCGAGTTTGCGCAGCTTGTTCGCGTACGTCTCCACCGCATCGTGCACCGCTTTGGTGAGGCCGCTGCCCTTCTTCAGTTCCTTGTCCACCCCGCGGATCAGGCCACGATCCGTGGCCAGCGCCGCGGTGGCCTCGAGCACCTCCTGCGACGCCTTCGAGTTGGCGTGCGCCGCGCGTTCGCGTAACGACGACGCCACCTCCCCCAACACTTCCCGTATCCGCTGACCGTCCGCCTCGGGGTTCACGGAGGCGGGCTCGTGGTTATCGATACCCACCGCCGGGGTCACTACCGCGACGGGTCCGCAGGCAGTACCAGCGGACACACCAATGCCGTGAAGAACTGTGCGCTCAGTCATGCCACCGAGCCTACTCGGCGGGCGTGATCTCGAGGATCGCATCTCCAATTTCGACGGTGCCATCGGCCACGTCGTTTACTCCGCCGAGTTTCTTGGAGTTGACCACGGTGGTGATCACAGTGGTGTCGACCCCCTTGGCAGCAATCGCTGGGAAGTCCACCTCCGCCAGCGCGTCACCTGCCGCAACCTCCTGTTTCTTCTCCACCAGCGGGGTGAAGCCCTCGCCCTCGAGTTTCACGGTGTCGATGCCGATGTGCACCAGCAGTTCCGCGCCGTCGTCGGTCTTGATGCCGTACGCGTGGCCAGTCTTCGCCACAGAAATCACCTTGCCCGCAGCGGGCGCAACCACGGTGAGTTTGTCATTCGCCGGAATCACACCAACAGCCTGGCCGAGGGCGCCGGAGGCGAAGGCGGCGTCGTTAAGCGCTGCCATCGCCACAACCTCACCAGCGACAGGAGCGAGCACTGTGCTTTCAGTGCTTTGCGACGACCCCACAACCGCAACCGGCTCCTCCTCACGAGCAGCAGCCGCGCGAGCAAGCGCGTCCGCCTTCTCCTCAGGGGTGCGGTAGTCGGTGATCAGGATGATGAAGAACGAGGTGAAGAACGCCACTGCGATGGCGATCATGTAGACCCACATTGGGTCGAACACGAACATGGTCGGGATGGAGGTGAACACGAACGCGTTGGTCTTCACGCCACCGAACGAAGTACCCAACACAGCGATGGTCAGACCACCGGCGAAGCAGCCAACGAGCATGCGTGGGTAAATCTTCTTGAAGCGCAGGTGAATGCCATACAGCGACGGCTCCGAAATACCGCCGAGAAGGCCAGCAGCCAACGCGGAGCCGGAGGTCTGGCGCATCAGCGGATCGCGGTCACGAATAGAAATAGCCAGCACTGCGGCGGTGGCGCCGAAGCAGGCAAAGTTCCAGGCACCCATCGGGCCCTGGATGAAGTCGTAGCCAAGGGTGTTGATGTTCACCAGCATCAGCGCGTTAAGCGGCCAGTGCAGGCCAAGCGGAACCAGGAACGGGTAGAGCATCGGGATCAGCAGCGCGAACAGGAACGGCGCATTGCCGTTCATCCACGCCAGACCAGTACCGATCCACGCGCCGAGCAGGTACCCGAACGGGCCGATGATGAAAGCAGTGACCGGAATCATGACCAGCAGCGTCAAAAACGGCACAAACACCATGTGCACGGCAGACGGGATGATCTTCTGCAGCGCCTTGTACAGCAGGGCCGCAACAGCCGCCATGATCAGCGGCACGAACACGTTGCCGTTGTAGCCGTTGAGGATCATGGGCAGGCCGAACACATCAACGACGTTTGTCTCCGCACCGAATAGGTCGATCACCCGTGCCTCGGGGTGGTCCACCAGGTTCAGGTAATCCGGGGTGAACAGCGCAAGCATGATCGCCGCTGGCACCCACGGGTCGATGTTGAGCTTCTTGCCCGCGTTGTAGGCAACCGCCACCGGCAGGAAGAAGAACACCGAGCCCCACATGGCGTCGACGAACTGCCAGCCCGGCGTCTTCACTTCCGCGCGGAAGTCAATGATGTGAAACGCGTCGAGGAACGCCGCGAAAGCGATGATCAGCGAGGCACCGAGCAGCACGCCCAGGATCGGGCGGAACGAGTCAGAAAGGTACTCGAAGAACGCATCCAGCCACGGCATCTTGCCCTTGGCCTTGTCGCGCTGCTGCTTCTTCAGCTCATCGTTGGAAACTGAGCGGCCCGCCATCTCGGGCAGGTTATTGATCGCGTTGTAGACCGTAGCCACGTCACCACCGACGATGACCTGGTAGTGGCTGCCGCCCTGCGGGACCGCGCCCATCACTTTCGGGTTTGCTTCGAGACGGTCTTTGTCGGCCAGGGAGGCGTCGTTAAGTTCGAACCGCAGTCGGGTCGCACAGTGCGTCATCGACGCGATGTTGTCGGCCCCGCCGATTCCGGCGAGGATATCGGCGGCCTGATCTTGCAGGCTCGCCTTGGTGGTCGCCATGCTGATGCTCCTTTCAACCACATGGTTTAGTCACATCAAACGTTAGTTGGTTATAACCACCGTGCACAATTAGCAGGGGTCGAGATATTCCTCACGATCCGACAACACTCGCGCGTTCCCGCCGTAGTTCTTCTTCGCAGCACACAGCGCATCCGTGTCGTGGCCAAAATCGAGGTACACCGGGTAAATATCGTTGCCATCGACCTGTGCGCGAAGCGACGGGCAGTGGCCTGGATAGGTGAACTCAGCATTTCCATCGCCGAGATACGCAATGTCAAACGCAAGCTTGGAGTGTGTCGAGCCAATATCTCCGTCCGCAATTACGGAATCGAGAATGAGAATTCCTCGTCCATCACAATTCGGCGCAGAGATTTGACGCTTAACCCCTTCAAACTGCGCCTCGATAATCACGCCATCGCTGTCGCGCTTAATCCCCCAGTTTGGGTCGAGTGTGCTCGATGTCGGCACAGGAGTGGAAGCCTTCGCCTGCTTCTTGTGCGGCGGCTCCTGACCAGGCGGGTATACGCCGCAGCGTGGCTCCTTATCCGCCAGGGATTCGGGAACGCCGAGCTCCTCAAGACGACCCGGGTTAAAGCACGGCCGCGCCATACCCATGCCATCCCACACGCCATCGGACTCTACTTCTACCCAGTGCTTACCGTCCCACTGCGCGAGGATGATGTTGCCGGAATTCGGAACTCCAGGACGAGTGAATCCACCTTCGCAAGGACCATACAGCTCAAACTCTTCAAGCCCTGGCGAATTTTTGATTGCATCAGTGGAGCAATCCGGTGGGGGCAGCTGCGACGTTGTTGTGGTTGGCGTGGTAGGCACCGTTGGCTCCGCAAGCTCTGCTTGTTCACTACTGCCACAGCCCGCCAACGAGGCTGCGAGGAGTACTCCGGCTGCTGCGAGGGGCCAACGGCGCATCGTCGTTACGCTTCCGGCTTCACCATCGGGAACAGGACGGTCTCGCGGATACCCAGGCCGGTCAGGGCCATCAGCAGGCGGTCCACGCCCATGCCGCAACCTGCTGTCGGCGGCATGCCCTGCTCCATAGCGGCGAGAAAGTCCTCGTCGAGCACCATGGCCTCGTCGTCACCATGCGCCGCCAGGCGGGCCTGGTCTTCGAAGCGCTCGCGCTGGATCACCGGGTCGATGAGCTCGGAGTAGCCGGTGGCCAATTCGAAGCCACGGACGTAGAGGTCGAACTTCTCGGTCACACCCGGCTGTTCGCGGTGGTCGCGGGTCAGCGGGGAGGTCTCCACCGGGAAGTTAATGACAAAGGTCGGCTCATAGAGCTGGTCGGAGCAAAGCTCCTCCCAGATTTCCTCAACAAGCTTGCCGTGCAGCCAGCCTGCATTCTCCGGAACCTTCAGACCGATAGTCTCAGCGATGCCCTTGAGTTCCTCCACGGAGGAATCGATGGTCACCTCAGGCTGGCCCGGGAACTTACGCTGCAGCGCCTCGTTGAGCGACGGGTACATCTCCAGTACCTTCCACTCGCCGCCGAAGTCGTACTCGGTGCCGTCAGCCAGCGTGACCTTCTGGGAGCCGAAGACTTCCTGGGCACAGAACTGGACAAGACCCTTCATGGTTTCGGCACCGTCCTTGTAGGTGCCCCACGCCTGGTAGGTCTCCAACATGGTGAACTCCGGCGAGTGGGACGAATCCACGCCCTCGTTGCGGAAGTTCTTATTGATCTCAAAGACGCGCTCCAGGCCACCAACAACGGCCCTCTTCAGGTAAAGCTCCGGCGCGATGCGCAGGTAGAGGTCAATGTCCAGCGCGTTGGAGTGGGTGACAAACGGACGAGCCGCAGCACCGCCGTGCAGCGTCTGCAGCATCGGCGTCTCAATCTCCACAAAGTCCAGGCCCGTCAGGTACTTACGCACCGCGGCCATGACCTTGATACGGGTCATGGCGTTCTTGCGCGCATCCTCGCGCATGATCAGATCCGTGTAACGGCGACGGACGCGCTGCTCCTCGTTCATGTCCGCAAACGCGACCGGAAGCGGGCTCAAGGCCTTCGAGGCCATGTGCCAGGACTGTGCCTGGACGGAGAGCTCGCCTCGTCGAGAAGCAATGATGCGCCCACGAACCGAGACAATGTCACCCAGGTCCGTGTCAGCCTTCCACTGCGCGAGGGCCTCCTCGCCCACCTCTGCCAGCGACAACATGACCTGCAACTGGGTGCCGTCACCCTCCTGCAAGGTGGCAAAGCAGAGCTTGCCGGTGTTGCGCTGGAACATGATGCGACCGGCGACGGCCACCACATCCTGGGTTTCCTGGCCGGCCTCAAGGCGGGTCACACCGTCGCCTTCGCCCTCTTCAACGACCTGGTACTTCGCCCGCAGGTCCTTCAGCGAGGTCGTACGGTCAACTTCGACGGGGTAGGCATCACGGCCCTCGCCGATAAGCCGTTGCCTCTTCTCCCGGCGGATTTGCTGCTGCTCTGAAAGATCCTGCGTACTCACGCCGGTCAATCGTAGTCTATTGGCAAAGCGGAAGATCCAGACGCTGCTCTTCCGAGTTCAAACCGTTAATAATCATGAGGTATTCAGGCTTGTCCTGCGGCACCATCACATAGGCAGACGGGTTCGCATCCGGCAACTCATAGGAGTTCACGGTGCACTCACCGGAGCCCAGAACGACGGCCTCGCGCGGGTCCGGCACCGCATCGTCGCGGTCATACTCGTCGGCGTACTTCACCACAGACACGCCCAACTCTGCGTTGGCGCAGCGGATCTTGCCTTCCTGGTCCGGATCGGTCGAGCCGTTCTCGCAGCGCAGGTCCTGCCAGCCCTTCTGGCCGGACTTCTTGGACACGATATCCGGGTACTCCTCGGCGATCTGCGCCTCCGCACCCTCCCAGGCCTCGCCGCGGTTGGCGGACCAATACCACAGTGCCGCAATAGCGATGAGCAGTAGCGCCAGGATCGCGATGATCCACGGCCACGGGACTTTCTTCTCGTTCGTCGCCGCCGGGCGGGTGTAGTTGCCGTCCGGGCCGTACGCGTACGGCTCAGGGCGCTTGCGATAGCCGTCCTCCGGGTTGGGAGCAACGTCGATGTTGGACGCCTCCTGGGGCGCCTCGCCCACCGGCACCATATGCAGCACATCCGCACAGGTGCGCACGCCCTCGCGTGGGGCCTCGCCCGTCATCAGACTGACCACGCTGGCGAACTTGTCCACATTCGCCTTGGCCAACTCCTCATCCGAGCCAACCGCGTCGGTACTCGGACCAACCAGGGTGAGCTTCACCGGGGTCGTCGACCACTGCGGCTGCACCAAAAGGCGCTCCGGCGAAATGGAACGGGAGACAAACCCGGACAGGCCCTTGAGGTCGTAGTCATCGATGGCCTCGACCACCGGGGCGAGCAGGTCACGCACTTCCTGCTGGGTAAACGTCGCGCCCTTCTCCGCAATGAGGTCGCTCAGCGGCGTGCCGGTTGCGGCCTCGCGCAGGACAAACAGCTGGCCGTCGTCGGTCGTGCCCACGCTGCGCGGCTGGAACGCGCCCGGGTGCGCCGCCAAAGCGAGGCGGCTGTTCAGCGTGTTCACGTCGGCGCCGAGGTGTTCCGCCACCTTCGTGTCAAAGACCTCCACCTCTACGGCGTGGCCTTTGTCGTCCGACGCGGTGTACAACGTGGACGTTTCAGTACGGCCGCTTTCACGCACCTGCTCAGGGGTGAAGGCGAAGCCGAAGCGGTCGGCGAGGATTCCGGCGATGTTGGGCACAGACATGCGCCGCATTCTACCGCCTGCGACCGCAGCCCGTTCGGCTACCTATCTTCTTCGATGTGCTTGAAGCCAATCCCGAGCGGCAAACCGACGTTGTCGGCCAGGCGCACAGGGCCGAGGTCGACGGCGGCGAGGAGGCGGGCGTCGCCACGCTCGGGCGCTTCGCGCATCGCCAGGTCACGCAACTCAAGGTAGGCCGGTTCAAGGCCCTCGGCGGCGAGCACACCACGCACGGTTTCAAGCACGACCTCGGCGCCCTGCTCAGCGGCGTGGGCACCTGCGGTCAGCGCCGCCGGCAGCGCGAGAGCTGCCTCGCGCAGATCCTCCGGCACGTCCGCGTTGCGCAGCGACACCGCCAGCCCATTCGGAGTACGCACGGTGGGAACCGAGTGCAGTTTGACCTCCATACGCAGGCCAGAGACCGCATATTGCGTGGCGACGAGCACCTCAAAGTCCTTCTCCCCCAACACCACATCCGTCGCATGCGAGGCGTTAATCGCAGCAAGGATGCGTGCCACCTCACGCTGTGTGTGCTCCGGGTCCTCCAGCGGATCCACCCCGGAATCCACCCGCACCTTAGTCTCCAGCGGGCCGTGGAACACCACGTCCACCTTCTCCTCGGCGAAGATGTCCGGCACCTCGTCGCCAGTAAACGTGACCACGACGTACGAGCCGAGCAGCGACTTCGCCGCACGGATTAACTCAATGTGACCCGCGTGCACATCGCGACCCAACGGCACGACCACAACGGACTTGCCAATCTTGCGAAACGCCCGCCCGTACGTTGCCAGCAGCGCCTCATCCGTAACGACGACTGCCTTACCTGCCTCAAACGCCATCTATCTTCCCCTTTATCTTCCCTCGTATTTCTGAATAACCCACAGTTCCGTATCCGTGTCCTGCTCCATCTCACCGCGTCGGCGCTGCAGATCCACAAACAGCCTGCGCACCCCGGGTTCCGGCAGTGCGTCCAGCATCCGGTCCAAGTCGTTGACGCTTTTTGCGTATCGACGACCCGACGCCGCCTCGATGAACTTCTCCGCCACCACCTCAAACGCAGGAACCGTATCGATGAGCAGCTCGAGCGCGTCGTCGCGCACCGTCGCTTCCAGCGCGCGAAGTTCTTGGGCGGCGGCGATGGTGGGGCGGACGGTGTCGTCGATACGCATGCTCGTGCCGCCGATCTCCGCGATGAGCAGCCCCACGACAGTCTCGCCGAGTTCGTCCGCGGCGGAGGTGACCCAGATGTTGTCGAAGAGGTTGTGGGCGCACATGGTGATGGCCTGAGACGTTTCGATGTCGTCAAGCAACTGCGAGCCTTCCTCCAACGCGGTGTGGAGGAACATCTGCTGCGGGCGCGCGTAATCAGCCAGGATTTCTGCGGCGGCACGGATATCGTTCGCGGAGCCGTCGATGAGCACGAGGTCCACGTGCGCGATCGCGCCCGGGTCGGTGTTGATATCGATCGGGCGCACGGTGTGCCCGGCGCGCTCCATGTCGAGAGCGAGTTGGCTGTGGCCGGGGATTGCGCCTACGAGCAGGCGTGGCGCCATTTACTTCCCCCGGCGGGCGAGCAGTTCAGCGACGGAAATGGAGTTCTCGCGCTCGTCACGACGACGGCGGCCCGAACGGTGCGGCTCCTCCTGCGGTTCCGGTTCCGGGGTTGGTTCTGGCTGCGGTTCTGGCTTTGCTTCTGCTTCCGCTTGCGCCTTGCGCTCGCTGATCAGGTCAGACAGCGGGTTGCGGGCAGGGCGGCCGGACGGCTGGGTGCCAATGCGGCCAGCGATCGCATCCGAGCTCGGCGCACCTGTCGGACGCACGCGGTCGAGCACAACCGTGTCGTCGGTCGACGGCGACGGGCGCGCTGGTTCTGGTTCTGAGATCGGTTCTGGTTCCGGGGTGGGTTCCGGCGCTGGCTCTGGCTCTGGGGTGCTCTCCAACTCGGAGATGCGACGCGCAGAGGCGCGCACGGCGGCCGGCTCGTACTCGAAGACGCGGCCGTTGAGCTCCTCCAACTGTGCTCGCAGTGCCTGGATCTCGTCCTGCAGCGCGCGAAGGGCTTCCATGTCCACCGCGGAACCCTCGCCCTGCGGCAGGGCGGCGATGACGGCCTTGTGGCGCTCTTCCTGCTCGCGGACTTGCTCGCGGGCGGCTTCGGCGTCCCGGGTGGCGTCGTCACGCTCGCGGCGGCTGCGGAAGTTCAAGATCAACCCGGCCGCTCCGGCCCACAGCGCGAAGATCAACGCGATCTTCAGCGCGTTGGCAGAGTTGGTAAACAGCATGACAACGGTGCCAATTACGGCGACAACAAAGGGGACGATGACCCACAGGGTTGCGCTGTCACTGGATGTGTTTTTGGCACTCATGCCCAACACTCTAGCCAACCCCCTGCCCGTCGGCGGGTGGCGACACCTCGCAGTTTTTCTCCAGCACCAACCCGGCAACACACAGCGCGATGCCACCGAGGGTGCCCACGGTCAGCGGCACGACGTCCTCGGATGCGGCCGCCAGCACGTCGAGCCTGCGCACCACATACATCAACGCGCCTGCATACATGCCGCCGCAGATCGCACCCGCCCACGCGCTGGCCTTGCCGAACACCATGAAGTTCGCGGCCTGCATCGGGTTGAGTTGGCTCCGATCCAACCCCACCTGGCCGTCCTTGCGGCGCTTGTGCACCACCCACGCCAGCCACCCGGCGACCGCGGCGATGCACCACAGCGACAGCGGCACGATTAGGTCCAGCGACTCCAACCAGCTGTAATAACGCCGCACCACAATCAACGCAGCTGCGGCGCTGAAGCCAGCGGCGGCGATAAGGCCTTCGATCGGCGTGCGCTTCATAGTCTGCGCACCCCTTGATCCTCCAGGCCATCGAGCAATTCGCGTATCGACGACCCCCTCAACTCCGCACCCGGATCAATCTCCAACCACGGCTCAAGCACAAACTGGCGCAGGTGTGCGCGCGGGTGTGGGACCGTCAGCACCGGGTCGTCGGAGGTGTAGCCCTCGATCCAGACAATGTCCACGTCTAGGGTGCGAGGGCCCCAGCGCTCCACGCGCACACGCTCGGCCTCGTTTTCTAGGCGCTGGCAGCGATCGAGCAACTCGTGTGGGGTTTGGTCCACCTCCACCAGCAGGCTTTGGTTCAGAAAGTCCGGCTGGTCGGTTTTGCCCCAGGGTGCGGTGGCGTAGATGGAGCTGGCGGCAACGGTTTCGTCGGCGAACTCGTCCACAACCGCGCGCAGGTGCGCACGCGCATCACCCATGTTCGATCCGGAGGACAGCACTGCGCGCATGGGCATCACATCCGTTTCCGGGAGCGGCGCGCCACCACGGCAACATCGTCGAACACTGCCGGGATCGGCGCGTGCGGCTTGTGCAAGGTCACCTCGATGGCGTGCAGCGCGTCGTAGGTGCGCATGGCGGTCTCTGCGATCTCGACAACCACGGTTTCGATCAACTGGCGTGGCGTGCCGGTTGCAATGGCCAGCGCGGTATCGGCCAGTTCGGCGTAGTTGACGGTTTTGGTCAGGTCGTCGTCACGCGCGGCATCTGCAAACTCCAACCAGCACGTGATGTCCAGCGAGAACGCCTGGCCAAACTCCGTTTCGTGCTCGAGCACGCCGTGGTTGGCGTGGAACTTAAGCCCCTTGAGTTCGATGCGGTCAGCCATGGTTCCACCTTGCCACCACATCCACCGCGTCGCGCGAGACCGCAACCTCGTGCACACGAACGCACCAGGCGCCGGCCTGGGCAGACAGCGCCGTGACGGCAGCGGTAGCCGGGTCCGCATCCACCGGGGAGTGCTCCAGACCACGATCCGCGCGGATCTCCCTGAGGAAACGCTTGCGCGACGCACCCACAAGAATCGGGAACTCACCGGCGATAAACTCCGGCAGGGCGTTGAGCAGCGCCCAGTTATCGGCTGCGGTCTTGGCAAAGCCCAAGCCCGGATCCAGCGTGATCTGCTCCTTGGCCACACCCGCGGCCAGGGCGTTCTCGACGAGTTCGGCCAGCACCTGGTGGACATCCTTGACCACATCCCCGCCGTGGTCAGCCGCACCCGAGGCATTGACAAACGCGTCTGCGCGCCAGTGCATGAGACACACCGGCAGCTGCGTTTCCGCCATCACGCGGTACATGTCCTCATCCGCCAGGCCACCGGAGACATCGTTGATCAGGTCCACGCCCTCTTCAGCTGCGGCCTGCGCGGTGGCGGCACGCATCGTGTCAATCGAGGTCCGGATGCCGTCCTCGTGCAACGTTCGGATCACCGGGCGGATGCGCTCCGCTTCCACCTCTGCGGGAACGCGGGTGGCGCCGCTCATCCTCCGTGAGGGGCTGCAGAGACTCGGGTCCACCTCCGCGGGAACGCGGGTGGCGCCGGGTCGGGTGGATTCGGCGCCGACGTCGATAATGTCCGCGCCCAACTTCACCAACTCGTGGGCATGGGCGATGGCATCGTCGGTGGCGAGCCACTTGCCGCCATCCGAAAACGAATCCTCCGTGACGTTGACAATCCCCATCACACTCGTGCGTCCGGACAGTGTCAGGTCGGCGACAGTGGTCATTGGTGTTCTATCCCCTAATCAGGCTCATGACCTCGGCACGCGAGGCCGCGTTCTTCTGAAAACCGCCGCGCACAGCGGACGTGGTCGTTGTCGCACCCGGCTTCCGAATTCCACGCATTGCCATGCACAGGTGCTCGCATTCGATGACGACGATCACCGCAGACGCATCAAGCTTTTCGACGATCGCGTCCGCAATCTGCGCCGTCAACCGCTCCTGCACCTGCGGGCGCTTCGCGTACATATCCGCCACACGCGCCAACTTGGACAGGCCGGTCACCTTGCCGTCCTGGCCAGGGATGTAGCCAATGTGCGCCACACCGTAAAACGGCACGAGGTGGTGCTCGCAGGTGGAGTAGATCGGAATGTCACGCACGAGCACCAACTCGCGGTGGTTTTCCGAAAAGGACTTCTCCAAGTGCACCTTCGGGTCCTCGTGGAGGCCCGCGAACACCTCTGCGTAGGCACGCGCCACACGCGCTGGTGTTTCCACGAGTCCCTCGCGGTCCGGGTCTTCCCCCACCGCGATGAGCAGCTCACGCACGGCGGCTTCGGCGCGGGCCTGGTCAAACTTAGACGTCGTCATCGTCGTCCCTCCTGTGCTTCGGCTCCCGCGGCTCGCGCGGCAACTGGGTGGTCTCGTCTTCAGACGCAGTCGGACGGGTCTCCGGCTCCGGACCACGCGCTGGGTTGTCTGGGCGTTCGTGCTCCGGCAGGCGGAAGCCGATCTCCTCGGTCTCCCGGGTTGGGTAGTTCTCCGCACCCGGGTGCTGCTTCGGCTCAGGCTGCTTTGGTTGCGGTCCGCCCACGTAGGTCCAGTCCGCCGGCGGTTTCTCACCGCGGTACTGCGGGGCCTGGCCCTTCGGCGGCTGCCAACGCGTGGAGCCCTTCTGCTCCGCTGCCTTCTCTTCCGCCTCGCGTTCCTTGCGACGACGCTCACGCGTCGCCTTCGACGCCTCCAGGATGGAGAAACGCTTCGGTGGCTCCTCGCCACGCTCCTTAGCAATCTCCACCGGAGTCTTCACCGGCTCGCGACCGATCTGGCGGCCGAAGCGCACGTCGTGCTCCGGCAAGGTCGGGCGTTGCGGCTCGATCGAGTCGAAGATCTCCTCCAGGTCACCCCGGCGCAGGGTTTCCTTCTCCAGAAGCTTCGAGGCCAACGTATCCAGCTCGTCGCGGTAGCGCTCGAGGGTTGTGTAGGCGACCTTGTGGGCTTCGTCGAGAAGCGCCTGCATCTCCTCGTCGATCTTCGCGGCGACCGCCGGCGAGTACTCGAGTGTGCCGCCACCGCCGCGGCCGGAAAACGGATCGCCCTGCTCCTGGCCGTACTTCACCGGGCCAAGCGAGGAGGTCATGCCGTATTCGGTGACCATCGCACGCGCGATCTTCGTGGCCTGCTCGATATCGTTCGAGGCCCCCGTGGTCGGGGCGCCGAAGACGAGCTCCTCGGCAGAGCGGCCACCCATGGCGAACACCATGCGGGCGAACAGTTCGTCGCGGGTGTACATCCCCTTGTCGTCCTCGTCGGCCGTCATGGCGAAACCGCCGGTGCGGCCGCGGGCAAGAATGGTCACCTTGTACACGCGCTCGATGTCCTTGAGCGCCCACGCAGACAGTGTGTGGCCGCCCTCGTGGTAGGCAGTGACCTTCTTTTCGTGCTCGGAAATGATCTTGCTGGAACGACGCGGGCCACCGATCACGCGGTCCGTGGCCTCCTCCAGCGCATCCGCGGTGATCACGTTGCCGCCGATGCGGGCGGTGAGCAGCGCGGCCTCGTTGAGCACGTTGGCCAGGTCCGCACCCGACATGCCCGCGGTGCGCTTCGCCAGAGCATCCAGGTTGACGTCCTTGGCCAACGGCTTGCCCTTTGCGTGCACCTTCAGAATCTGGGCACGACCAGCGATGTCCGGGTTGGACACCGGAATCTGACGGTCGAAACGGCCTGGGCGCAGCAGCGCCGGGTCCAGAATGTCCGGACGGTTCGTCGCAGCCAGCAGGATCACGCCCTCGCGGCCAGAGAAACCATCCATCTCCACCAGCAACTGGTTCAGGGTCTGCTCGCGCTCGTCATGTCCACCACCCATGCCGGAGCCGCGCTGGCGGCCGACGGCGTCGATCTCGTCGACAAAGATGATGCACGGAGCGTTCTCACGCGCCTGTTTGAACAGGTCACGCACGCGGGAGGCACCCACACCAACGAACATCTCCACAAAGTCAGAACCGGAGATGGTGTAGAACGGCACGCCCGCCTCACCAGCGACAGCACGCGCAAGCAGGGTCTTACCGGTGCCCGGCGGGCCATAGAGCAGCACACCACGCGGGATCTTCGCGCCGAGCTTTTCGTACACGCTCGGGTCGGTGAGGAAGTCCACCACTTCGTGGAGTTCGTCGACGGCCTCGTCGGCACCCGCCACGTCATCGAACGTGTTGGTCGGGTTGTCCTTGGTCAGCTGCTTCGCCTTCGAACCACCAATGCCAAACGGTCCGCCGCCGCCCGACTGCATGCGATACATGAAGTAGAACAGCAAGCCGAACACCAGGATCATCGGCAGCATGAAGCCCAGCATGGACATCAGGAACGAATCCTGCGTCACATTCGTCTGGTAGGAATCCGCCTCAGCCTCACGCACCGCCTGGAACACATCCGGTGCGGTACGAGCCGGGTACTGGGCGGAGATCGCCTCGACGCCCTCGCGCTCGTCGACAGTAATTGGCTCACGCAGATCAATACGCACCCGCTGCTCACGGTCATCGATCTGCACTTCCTCCGCGTTATGCTCGCGGAGCTGCTGCATCGCCACCGACGTATCCACGCTCTGGTAAGCGCGCGTATCGTCCCCGATCAGCGTCAGCAAATAGAGCACAATAAGCGCGATGGCGCCCATAATGCCCCACCGCATGACGTTTTTATTTTTGCTCATAAACCTTGGTTCTAGTCGGCTTTACTCAGCGTCCGAGTACACGCGCGGATGCAACGTGCCCACGTACGGCAAATCACGGTAGCGCTCCGCGTAATCCAGGCCGTAGCCGATCACAAACTCGTTCGGGATATCGAACCCGATGTCAAGCAGGTCGATCTGCGCCGTCTGCACATCCGGTTTGCGCAATAGAGTAACGACCTCAAGGCTCTTCGGGTTCCTGTTGCGCAAATTACGCAGCAACCACGACAGCGTCAGACCCGAATCGATGATGTCCTCAACCACCAGCACATCACGGCCGGCGATCTCCTTATCCAGGTCCTTCAGAATGCGGACCACACCAGAACTCGTCGTCGAGTTGCCGTAAGAGGACACCGCCATGAACTCCATCTCAGCCGGAATAGACAGCTTGCGCGCAAAGTCCGTCAGGAAGAACACCGCCCCCTTCAGCACACACACCAAAATGAGGTCCTCTTCAGAGTCGCGGTACTTCTCCGACACCATATCCGCCAACTCCTGGATACGGTCCTGCAACGCCTCCTCACTGATCAGGATTGCCTCCACGTCGTCGCCGTAACGGTTCGGCGGAACGTTGAAATCCTTCGTGTCGTGCAACTCAGTCATGGGCTGGCCTTTCCCTTTCGCTGTGCCTCGCGGACGTCACGCAGTTCACCTGCGCGTAACTTCCTCATCTTGCCACTAGATTCCTACAAGGCACAACCACCTGGGACATTTGGGCTAGGGCTGCGCTACGTTGCGTTCGTCGCTGCTTAGGAGCTCGTCGGCCAAATCGTCGTGAGAGTCCTCGAGAATCCCTCCCTGAATCCCCTCTTCTGCCTGAAAGCGGCGGAGATTCTCCACAATCTCCTCCATCGACTTCTCACCTGATTGCATGGTCACCGAGCATATTGCGCCGATCACTGCTGCACAAGGACCAGTTTCCCGTCGATTCGCGCCACCGAACGCCCGCCACCGACCGCGATCGGCCCCTGCCCGCGCCAGTTGGTCACCAGTGCCTCGATCGCCGCCAGTTGGTCGCCTTGAACCCGCACTCCTTCATCTAAGAGCCATATTGCTAATCGACGACGCCTCACCGGCCCCGCATCCCCCTCCAACTCCACACACGACGTGGTCGGCGTGAGGTCCGCGAGTTGTTCAATGAGCGCCTGGTCGGCTGCGATCCGGTTCGCGGTGGTGGCAAGGGCCGGCACCGCGTCGCCGCCCAGCAAGTCTGTCAGCGCCGGGATGATGCTTTGGCGCATTGCTACGCGACGATACGCCGGGTCGGAATTCATCGGGTCGTGCCAGACTTCGAGCCCGAGTTCCTCGCACGCCCCGACGGTGTCTGCGCGACGGATGTGTAGGAACGGCCTGACGATCTTGCCGTTGCGCTGCGCCATGCCCGACGGGTTGCCCCGCAGCGCGCCAAGCAGCAGAGTTTCTGCCTGGTCATCGGCGGTATGCGCGACCCACACGTCGCGGCCCTGCTCGAGCAGCGCGGCGTAGCGGGCCTCGCGCGCGGCGGCCTCGACGTTGCCGGGACCTACTGTCACGTTGGCGACCGTAGAGGCAAACCCGAACTCGCGCGCCACGGCCGCGGCACGCTCGGCGACGTCGGCCGAGCCGGGCTGCAAACCGTGGTCCACAACTAGGACCGAGACGTCCTTTTGCTCCGCCGCAGCCGCCGCGACCAGCGCCAACGAGTCCGGCCCGCCCGACAGCCCGATCACCGCTGGCCCGTCGAAGGGGCGCACAGCCCGCCTGCACGCGAGGAAGTGCGGGGAGCGGCGCGGCCAAAACGGTTGCATCAGGGTGCCTTTTAGAAAGCTCGCAGCGCCGAGGTGAACTCGTCCATGGCCCGGCGCGCCGCGAGCACGTCGGCGTCGTTACAGATCAGCGCAAACGTGTAGATGTTTCCGTTCACGCTGGTCACCGTCCCGGCCAGCGAGGCGGTGCCGTCGAGCGTGCCGGTTTTCGCGCGGACCCAGCCGCGCCCTGGGAGGTCGCCGTAGCGGTCCGCCAGCGTGCCCTCGCCCGCCGCAACCGGCAGTGTTGCCAGAAGCGGGCGGAGTTCGGGTTTGGTCGTAGCTTCCACGAGCACACTATCCAGCACCACCGGCGGGATCCGGTTGTCGGTAGACAAGCCCGAGTTGTCCGAGAGCGCCACACCCGACGTATCAATGCCGTGCTCCTGCAGCAACGACAGCGTCGCCGACGGCGCATCCTTCACCCCGCGCGCGAGCGCGACCTCGCGTCCGATCGCCTCGGCGTAGACGTTGTCGGATTCCTTCATCATCATCTCGAGGCGCTCCACCAGTGTTGGCGATTCCACCTCGGCGACAACCTCGGCGTCGGCGGGGGCCTCGCGCACATCCACCACGCCCGCGCCGAGGCGGTTCGCCAGCGCCTGTGCCACGTCGAGGGCCGGCGTGTGCGAACGTGGCACGTCGCCAGACGTCTCCCCGTCCAAGCGCCCACCGGACAGCATCGCGGGCTGCAGTGGCGCGACGTAACCGCCGTCGATATCCAGCGGGTCCCAGCCCGGCATCATCTCCGGCATGCCCGCCCAGGCCGACGTATCCACGTACACCTCGGACGCCTCCCCGATCTGGCCCGCCAGCTCGTCGAGTGCCTCCGCGTCCAACCACACGTCGCCAGCGGCCTTGATCGTCACCGCACCCGAATCCGCAGCACGCACGACCTGCGTCGTAATCGTGTCGCTTTGCCCCAACTCAATCAGCGCCGCCGCGGCCGTGAGCACCTTCGTCACCGACGCCGGGCGCAACGCATCCCCCGACGCCCTGTCAAACACCACGCCCCCGCTTACTGACGACACCCGCGCATGGAACTGCCCCAAACCCGGATTTTGAGCTAGATCGGTAAGGGTTTGGGCCAGCAAGGTGTCGTCGATAAGCGAAGGCTCTGCAGGCACAAGCGGAAACGCCGCCTGCTCAAGCCGAAACGCCGGCGCATGATCAATACGCGACAACTGCTCATGCGCCGCCACACCGAACCCAGCAACACCACCAACCGCAGCCAACGCCAACGTGCCCGCAACCCAAGTCCATACCTTCATCGGCCAAAAGCGTAGCCCACGTATGATGATTTGCGGACAATCACCGAACGAAGGAGATCCCATGTCTATTGAGGTCATCATCGAAATCCCCAAAGGCTCGCGCAACAAATACGAGTTCGACCACGAAACCGGCCGCGTCTACCTCGACCGCTACCTGTTCACCCCGATGGCATACCCAGCCGACTACGGCTACATCGACAACACCCTTGCCGACGACGGCGACCCACTCGACGCCCTCGTCATCCTCCCCGAACCCGTCTTCCCGGGCGTCACCGTCAAGGCCCGTCCGCTTGGCGTATTCAAGATGACCGACGAAGCCGGCGGCGACGACAAACTGCTCTGCGTCATTGACGACGTCCGCTACGACCACTACCAGGACATCGACGACGTCTCCGACTTTGTCAAGGACGAAATCGAGCACTTCTTCGTCCACTACAAGGACCTCGAACCGAACAAGGAAGTCACCGGCTCCGGCTGGGGCAACAAGGCAGAAGCCGAGAAGATCCTCCAGGCCTCCATCGACGCATACAAGGGCGACAAGTAAGACTGTTTGGTCTTTGATAGCCGGGCTCCGCGACTGTGCGGGGCCCGGTTTTTGCTGTTCTGTTCTGGGGTTTTCTGGGGTTTTCTGGGGTTTTGCGCAGTCGTCTAGCTCCCCCTCAGGTGCAGCTAGACGATCAGCTAGTGGGCTTCACATTTCCCCAGGTCATGTTGAACATGATGGTCATTATGCGCCTGATCGTCTTGTTGGCCTTGCGGCGAGCTAGACGATCAGCGAACACTAGACTGCGGCCGGAGTCTTCTTCGACTGTCGCAGCACCATCACCGAGCCGAGCAGGCCCAGCAGCAGGAACAGCGCAGAGAACCCGATCGACCAGGCGGCGGCCTCGGCGAACCCGCTGGACAGCTGCTGAACAACCACACTGCGGGCGTCGCCGAGGGGTGCGGTGAAGGGGTCGGTGGGGGTGGCGTCGCGAAGTTGCCCGATCATCGAGCCCGCGGACGCTTGGGTGGCGTCGGACAGCTTGGACAGCACATTGTCGGGCACCCCGGCGACGGACTCGAGCGAGGACGGGATGGTGCGCGCCATCGCCGCTGCCAGGGCAGACCCGGCGATCGCGGCGCCCATGGCAGAGCCGAGTTGGCGCACCGTGGACTGGGTGGCCGAGCCCGCGCCCGACTGCGCTTCGGGGATGCCGGCGAGCACCGTCGAGGTCAACTGTGCGGACGCAAGGCCGAGCCCCACGCCGTAGACCACGAGTGCGCCGACGGTGAACCAGGTGGAGCCTTGCGTTGCGACGACCCCCGCCAACAGCCCAACACCAACCACCTCAAGCGCAAGACCAAGCACGACGACACCCGGCGCGCCGAGACGAGCCGCCAGGTGGCGTGCGGAAGCGCCGGAGACGAACGCGCCGAACGCCATCGCGGCAAGGACAAGGCCGGTGCGCACGGCGGAAAGGCCCACGGCGTTGACCAGGAACAACGGCAGGACAAACATGAGGGCGAACTCGCCGACGGCGACCATGGCGGCGGTGAGGTTGCCCCAAGAGAATGTGCCGACTTTGAACAGGGAGAGATCCAGAAGCGCATCGCGGCCGTTGCGGGCACGGTGCAGTTCCCAGCGCAGGAACAAGCCGATGAAGATCAGGCCGATACCGATGGCGAACGGCACGGGCGAGACAGTCCAGCTCTCCGGCCAGGACCAGGAGCCAATGCGCAGGGTTTCTTTCTTCTCCCACCAGCCGAGCGTGGTCGCCTCGATGAGCCCGAACACGACAAGCCCGAAGCCGATAGCGGAGGTCAGCAGGCCGTCAACATCAACACCCCGGACGTTGCGTTTACCGTGAGTTTGCGGCACCCAGGCGAAAATCCCCAGCAGCACCAGCAAGCCGAGCGGCAGGTTTACCCAAAAGATCCACTGCCAGGAGAAGTACTGCGTCAGCACCCCGCCGAGCAGCGGGCCAAGCGCCGCCGTGCCACTCATCACGGCGCCCCACACACCGAACGCGGCGGCACGATCCTTGCCGTGGAAGAGCGAATTTACCGACGACAACGTCGCCGGCAGCACCAATGCACCACCGACGCCTTGGACGGCGCGGGCTGTGATCAGGGTGGTGGCGGTCGTCGATAAGCCTGCAAGCAACGAGCCACCAATGAACAGCGCAACGCCTGCGGCGAACGTGGTGCGGCGGCCGACGCGATCACCGAGGCGACCGGAGCCGAGCAGCAACGCCGCGAAGATGACGTTGTAGATCGCGTTGACCCACTGCGCGTTGGTGAGGCTGAGGTCGAGCGCGGTGATCATCGTGGGCAGGGCGACGCCAACGATGGTGCCGTCCATAACAATCAGCGCCAGCCCCGCGGCGAGGACTGCGAGGGCCTTCCACCGGCCGGGGTGTTCGGTTGTTGTGTTTGGGGTGTGCACTGTAGTCACGGGGTTCCTTTCGACCTTCACGACAGTAGGCCTGGGAACCACCCGGATTCATCAACCGATCGGTCGAAAAAATGCACACCCTTTCGGTTTAGAAGTAGTGCTTGTACAGGTAAAACCCAACAGCGCCGAGCCCGGTAAGCACCAGCAGAATGCTCGGCACGATGATCGCAAGCGGCGAGGTGCTCGAGGACTTCGCCGAGCCGTCTTCCTTCCCAGTCGGGATCTCCAGCGATTCCGTGATGGTTGTCGTTGCGCTCGTACTCTTATCGACGACCGACCCCTCCGGAATTTCCACCACCGTAGTAGCCGCTGCCGTGGTGGTCTCGGTGGAGGTGGTCGTGGTTTCGGTGGCCTGCGTGGTTGTGGTGGATGCGCTCGGCGCCGTGGTCACCGTGACCTGCTCCGACGTACGCGAGGTCGTGGTTTCCTTCGACGACGTTGCCAGGGTTGCCTTCTTAGTCGAGGTCGCCTTCGCAGTCGTGGTGGACGGTGCCTCCGAAACCTTCGTGGTCGTCGCGGACGGCGTGGCCTTCGTCGTCGAAGTCTTAGTCGACAAACGCGGAGTCGAAGACGGCACAACGGTAGACGTACGCGACGTTGTAGTCACCGTGGTTTCCTTCGACGACGTTGCCGGGGTTGCCTTCTTAGTCGAGGTCGCCTTCGTGGTCGTCGTGGACGGCGCGGTCACCGAAGCCTTCGTAGTCGGGGTTGGCTTCGTGGTCGGGGTGGGACGCTGCGTCGTCACCTCAGCCTTGGTTGTTGGCTTCGGCTCAAGTTCGGGTTTGGTCGTAGGCGTTGCCGGAGGTGTTACTGGCTCCTCCGGCTCGAGCGTGGCATCCGGGTACTGCGCCTTGAACTCCTCAAGATTGTTCTGGGCAGCCCGCAAGACGTGCCAGGCGGCCTCCGCAGCTGCCTCGGCTTCGTCGACACCTTCACCCTTTTCCTTCGCTGCGGTAGCAGCAGCATCCGCGGCAATGTAGTTACGCTCCGCTTCCTTCACCGCATCCAACGCTTCCTGCAGGGTGGTCGGCTTCGGCAATTCCTCGACGGGAGCGACCTGGGTGGTCTCCTCGGGGGTCGGCTCCGCAGAGGTGGGTTCCTCAACCACGACAGTTTCGATCACCGTGGTCTCGGTGGTCGGTTCCTCGCTGGTCGGTTCCTCGGTGGTCGTTGTGGCCGGGACCGTCGTAACGACGGTGCTGACCTCAGGCGTGGACGGCTCCGGAACCACCGGCGCAGGTGCAGACGTCGTTGGCTCAACCGGCACAGGAGCAGGCTTCGAGGTCGTTGGCTCAGGGGCAGGCGCAGCAGTCGTGCTCGGCTTCGGCGGGCGGCCGCCGTACTGCTTAAGGTTGTTGTGCTGGATGAGCACCTGTGCGTCCAGGGCCTGCGGGGTAGTCGCGGACTTGCCGCGGTTGTTGCCCACCTTCATCAGCGCACCGTCGCACGAGTGGGCAAGGCCCATGGCGTGGCCGATCTCGTGGGCGAGGGTCATGGTGATGCTCGGTTCGTGTCCTCCACGGATCGTGTCGGGGTTAATCAGCACCTTCATGTTGTGCACGTTGCCGATGACGCGACCTACGGAGCCGCCGAGGTTAGCCTCCTGGACGGTGACGACTTTGTAGCCGGGTTTGTCCACGTACTCGAAACGCACGAGTTCATTGGTGGCCTTGACCCATTCGGCGGTGGCGCGGTCGATGTGCTTCTTCAGGTGATCCGGCGCGTAAAGGTACAGGGTGTTTTCGACGAGGGCGTTTTCGTTGTCGCTAAACACGAAGCGGTCCATGTGCGGGATCGGCGCGCCCCTCTTCGCAGCTGCAGTGGCTTCCTTGCACTCACGGCTGAGTGGGTCGATGTCGACGTGAGCATGGGCGGTTGCAGGAGCTACGACACCGCCTGCGATCACAGCGGATGCACAGGCGGTGGCGATCAGATGTCTATAATTCACGAACTAAGAGAACATCATTCTCAGCCGTAAATCAAGTCGGGTGTCCTAGATAAGACGACGGCGCGCGAAGGCGTATACGCCGGTACCCAGCACAGATGCGAGCAGCAGCGCGAACAGTGCGCGCACGAGGGTGTTGGAGCCGGTCTCGGCGGCGAGGCCGCGCTGGGCGGTCGCGGCGGTGTCGGCGGCGGCCGCGTCAACGGTTTCAGCGCCGCCACGCTCGGCGGCGTACGGGGCAGCCGGGGCGACGTCGACGTTCAGGTCGCCGGCAGCGCGAGCGGCCTCGATACCCTGGCGCGCGATTTCGCCAGCAAACTTTGCGACGAGCCCATCACTCAACGCAATCTCCTCCGGCGTGACATCCGAGTTCACGCGCAGGACATCGGCGACGAAGGTGTGGCCGTTTTTGTTCAGGAAGTAGGTCACGCCGTCCAGGGTGGCCACTGGCGGGAACTTGACCAAACCGTTGGCAACCGGGTCCGGGTTGGCCGGGTCGACGTTGTCGGCGCCAAGCGGCTTCTCAGCCGGGGCCTGGGTGGCCTCGCCGCCAGACTGCGCCTCAGCCTTCTCCTCTTCAGAGAGCTCCGGGGCGGGAGCGGGTGCCGGTGCCTGCACAGAAGTCTGGGCGTCGCGGATGACGCCGGTGTCGATGAGGCCGGCCACGGCGGCGTCGACAATTGCAACTGCTTTCTCCTGCTGTGCGGAGTCGAGCTGCGCGAACGGCTTGAGCGCCTCCTGCGCGTCAGGCACGTAGTGGGTGCCTTCCTCGTTGAGGAAGTAGGTTTCGCCGCGCGCGTCCTTGGTTTCCTTGGGCAGGTCCTGCGCGTTGGCGTTTGTCATCGGCAGGGCGGCCAGGGCGAGAGCGCCAGTGGCGGCTGCGGCGAGAAGGCGGTTCATTGTGGTCTCCTGAAGTTGAAAAAGTCTAAAGTTCAACTTGAAGTCTACAGTGCCTTGACAGTTTTTACACCAGTCACACGAGAAACTTTTGTCACAATTTGACAAACGGGCGCGACAACGCACCAGAAATCAACGTGGCTGGAAGACGGTTTCCACCTCGTCGTCAGTGGCGGTGCCCTCGAGCTGCCACCCCACCACCGCATTGCGCACCGAGTTGGCCAGCAGGTTCGACGGCTGCACACAACTGATGGTCAGCAGCCGACCAGGCATCGGCCCGTCACCCCAGATCTCCGGGTTGGAGGCAAGCGACTTCTTGTCAGGATCGTGCAGGTCGGTCGCGCGATACACCAGCCAGTCCTGCCCGGAGGTTTCGGTGCGCACGTAGAGGTAGTCGCCGACGGCAACGTTGTGGTGCTCGGTGGTGCCGTCGTAAAGCTTGTTAAACACCGCGCTCACCCCCGCACCCGTGTGACCCGCGATGACCACAAGATCCTGCGCATCCGTGCCAGGCAGCGCGTACGGGTACCCCTCCCCCGTCAGCGCACACGCCTTATCCAGGCTCTTCGGGTCGATCGCACCATCGACCACCCGGCAATCCTCGGCCTCAAACCCGGCGCGCATCCCCAACACCGGCACAACCATCTCCACCGGGCGTCCAGTCGGAATCTGCGCCGCTGCTTGTCGACGAACCGACGTCTCCGACGACACAACCTCCCCGGAAGGGGGTTCGGGGGCGGACGGGGTGTCGTCGTGAAGCAATGCGCGCACAATGAACATAACAATGAGCAGCGCAACAATGCGGCGCACATGATAAACCCAGCGGGGAGTGGACTTCACGGCCGCTATCATACGAGCCATGGAAAACGTCCAAGTTACTGAAGTCCCCGCAGACGCACAGCTCATCGACGTGCGTGAGGCCGACGAATACGCCGCAGTTCGCGCAACCGGCGCAAAGAACATCCCACTGTCCGAGTTCGTGGCCCGCTACGGCGAGATCGACCCGGATCAAGACATCTACCTGATCTGCAAGGGCGGCGGCCGCAGCGCACAGGCCGGTGAGTACCTCGAGCAGGCGCTCGGCTGGGACGGCATCTACAACGTTGCCGGCGGCACCACTGCCTGGGTCAACCAAGGTTTGCCGCACGAAAATTAGGCCATCCCCACCATTGGGGTGGCGCAGGGAAGTATGGTGGAGGGTATGCCGACGCTTCCTGAACTGCCCTCTGCTCTGGTGAAGTCTCCCCACTTCCAAATCGAACGCGTGCGCAGGCACACCAAGGACGAAGTCGAACGCACCCTGGCCAAGCACGACACCACCATGCGTGAGTACTGGGTGCTCGCCTGCGTGGACGTTGCGCCGATGTCGCAGCGACAACTCTCCGAGCTGCTGATCATCGACGCCTCCGACATGGTGCGACTCATCGACTCCCTGGAGAAACTCGGCTGGGTCACCCGCGACCGCGACCCGAAAGACCGCCGCCGCCAGATCGTCGCCCCCACCAAAAAGGGCACCAAAGCCCTGGTCAAACTGGGCAACGAGGTCGCAGCAGCCGAAGACCGCGCACTCGAGGCATCCTCCCAGAAGCAGCTCAAGAGTCTGAAGAAACTGTCGCAGGCGATCGAGACCGAGTAGCCGTGTAGGCGAGCGATACGGCCCGGTTCGGTCTAACCTAATCCGCATGGTTCAACCCGAGCCCCTCCCCGATCCGCTCCTGCGCAGCCACCTCGCCCCGCCGGAGCGGACACTTATAGACATCCTTTTCGCCTCCGCCGAAGCACATCCCGGCGCGGCGGCCATCGACGACGGCGAGGTAATCACCTACGCCGAACTCGTCGACGAGATCGAACAACGCGCCACCGCCATGCGCACCCAAGGCGTGCCCTACCGGGGCCGCGTTGGCATCCGGATGACGTCCGGCACCCGCGAGCTCTACCTCGCCATCTTGTCGACGATGCGCGCCGGCTGCGCCTACGTCCCCGTCGACGCCGACGACCCGGACGAGCGCGCCGAAACCGTGTTCACCGAAGCGGACGTGGACGCCATCTGGACCGACGAGGGCCTGCGGTTGGCAAAGGCGCCTGCGTCCGGGGGTGCTGCGGGTCCGCTGTGCGAGGTCACCCCGGACGACGACTGCTGGATCATCTTCACCTCCGGCTCCACCGGCAAACCGAAAGGCGTGGCGGTCACACACCGCTCCGCTGCCGCCTTCGTTGACGCGGAGGCGCGCCTGTTCTGCCAGGACGAACCGCTCGGCCCCGACGACCGCGTGCTTGCCGGCCTGTCGGTGGCGTTCGACGCGTCGTGCGAGGAGATGTGGCTGGCGTGGGGCCACGGCGCCTGTTTGGTGCCGGCACCGCGCGCGCTGGTGCGCTCGGGTCAGGATTTGGGCCCGTGGCTGATCCGTCGCGACATCACGGTCGTCTCCACCGTGCCCACCCTCGCCGGACTATGGCCGAAAGAGGCCCTGGACAACATTCGCCTGCTCATTGTGGGCGGCGAGGCCTGCTCCCAGGAACTGACCGACCGCCTTGCCGACGGCCGCGAGATGTGGAACACCTACGGCCCCACCGAGGCGACCGTGGTGGCCAGCGCAACCCGGCTCTTCCCCGGCAAGCCGGTGACCATCGGTTGGCCGCTGGACGGGTGGGACCTCGCCATCGCAAGCGACGGCGAGGGAGAAGCAGGTGAGTTGATCATCGGCGGCGTGGGTCTTGCTCGCTACCTCGACCCGGAGAAGGACGCCGAGAAGTACGCCCCCATGGGCGATTGGGAGCGCGCGTACCGCACCGGCGACCACGTGCGACTCACCGAGGATGGCCTGGCGTTTATCGGCCGCGCCGACGACCAGGTGAAAATCGGTGGGCGCCGCATCGAGCTCGGCGAGGTGGAGGCCAACGTGGCCGCGCTCGAGGGTGTGTATAACTCCGCCGTCGCCGTACAAACGCTGCCTGCGGGCGACAAGGTGCTCGTCGGCTATGTCTCCCCCGACGACGGCGTTTCGTTGGACGTGCAGCAGATGCGCGAGCGCCTCGCCGAGGTCATGCCGGCCGCGCTCGTGCCGCGCATCCACGTGATGGACGAACTACCGATCCGCACCTCCGGCAAGGTGGACAAGAAAGCCCTGCCGTGGCCACTGCCCGCCAGCGTGGACGCGGTTGGCATGACGCCGACCGAGCAGTGGGTTGCCGAAGCATGGGTGGCGGTGCTCGGCCTGGACGTGCCGGGCAAGGATGCGGATTTCTTTGAGTTAGGTGGGTCGTCGCTAGCTGCCGCCTCGCTCATCGCGCGTCTGCGCGAGCGCGTGCCCACCATCGCGGTGCGCGACCTCTACGACCACCCCAGGTTGGAAACGCTCGCATCGCTTATCGACGACCTCACCCACACCGCCAAAACCTCCACCCGCGAACGTTCTGTGGCTCCGGTCTCGGGCGCGACCCGGCTGGCGCAGACGCTGCTCATGGTGCCGGTGATGACCCTGAAGGCGTCGGCGGCGGTGACGTGGGTGGCGATCGTCGCAAATGTGCTGGGCCTGACCACGCTGTCGTGGACCTGGCTCGCGGTGGCGTTTGCGGTGCTGTGCACGCCGTTGGGGCGGATCCCAATCGGCGCGCTCGGGGCGCGTGCGATCCGGGGCCGGATCGCGCCCGGCGTGTACCCGCGCGGCGGTTCGCAGCATTTGCGGCTGTGGGCCGCGGAGCGGTGGCTGGCTGCCTCGGGTGCAATGAACATCGCGAGTGCGAACGCCGCCAAGATCACCGCCCGACTACTGGGCAACACGGTGGGCAAGGACGTGGACATGCACGCCTTCGCGCCGGTGACCGGCCTGGCCACCATTGGCGAGGGCGCCGCCATCGAACCTGGCGTGGACCTCGGCGGAACCTGGCTCGACGGCGACGAACTGCACGTCGGCACCGTGGTCATCGGCCCCGACGCGCGCGTGGGGGCGCGCTCCACACTCATGCCCGGCACCGAGATCCGCGAAGGCGCCCACGTGGAGGCGGGCTCCACCGTCACCGGCGACAAACCGGTGAAGAAGCACGCCCGCTGGGCCGGCTCGCCCGCCCGCAAGAAGGGGCGCTCCAAGCACCGCTTCCCCAACGAACGCCCGCCGCGCCGCCCCATGTGGGCGCTTGCGTACGGACTGACCTCCCTGGTCCTCGCGGTGCTGCCGGCGCTCGCGGTGCTGGGTGGTGCGGCGGCGACGCTCGGTCTGGCGCGCCTGTTTGAGACCCGCTCCGTGTGGGGCCTGCTGGTCTTCGCGCCCGTCGGTGGCGTGGTCTACATCGGCCTCGGACTCACCCTGACCTGGGCCGGCGTGCGCCTCGCGCAACTTGGTGTCCAACCCGGCGTGTTCCCCGTCCGGTCGCTTCGCGGCTGGAGCCTATGGACCGTCACCCGCCTCATGGACGACGCCCGTACCCGCTACTTCCCCATCTACGCCGGCGCCGCCACCCCCGTCTGGCTGCGCCTGCTCGGTGCCGACATCGGCGAGCACGCAGAAGTGTCCACCGCGGTCATGGTGCCGAAACTCACCGAAGTCCGCGAAGGCGCATTTCTTGCCGACGACACCCTCGCCGGCGGCTACGAAATCGGCGGAGGTTGGATCCGGACCGACCACGCCGTCGTGGGTAAGCGGTCGTTCGTGGGCAACTCCGGCATGGTCGCCCCGGGCCGCAAACTGGCCAAACACTCCCTGGTGGCCGTGCTGTCCGCAAGCCCGAAGAAGTCCAAGGCGCACTCGAACTGGTGGGGATCCCCGCCCGAGCGCATGCGCCGCGTGGAGGTCGAAGCCGCAGGTGAAGCGACGTACGAACCGACGAAGGGTTTGGCTCGGAGGCGTGGTGTCGTCGAGACGCTGAGGCTCCTGGCGCCCATGACCCAGGCGGTACTCGCGGCCCTGTTCGCGGCTATCGTGGTGACGTTGCTTGAGCGCGTCGGCTGGTGGACGTACCTGCTCGGCGGGCTTACCTGGATGGGCGTCGGCGTGGTCGCGGTGGCCTCCGCCGTGGTGGCGAAGTGGGTCCTCGTGGGCAAACACCGCGCCGGCGAACACCCGCTGTACTCGTGGTTCGTGTGGTTTAACGAACTGCAAGACCAGTTCATCGAAGTCATCGCTGCGCCTTGGTTCTTCAACTGGGCCACCGGCTCCGGCGAAATGAATCTGGCGCTGCGGGCGTTGGGCGTGAAAATTGGGCCCGGGGCGTGGGTCGAGTCCTACTGGTTCCCGGAAACCGACCTGTGTGTCGTGGGTGCCGGCGCCACCGTCGGCCCAGGCACCGTCGTACAAACGCACCTGTTCCAAGATCGCGTGATGTCCCTGGACACCGTCACCATCGAGGCGTCGGCCACCCTCGGCGCCCACTCCGTCTCCCTACCGGGCTCCGTCATCGGCGCCGGCGCGACCGTCGGCCCAGGCTCGCTGGTCATGCGTGGCGACGAGGTGCCCGCCAACACCGTCTGGCAAGGCAACCCCGTCGAGCCGCGGTAGGCGGTGGGGTGTGGGGCCCTTTCTTCCCTTCCCCTCCCGCGTGGTCCGCGCGCTTCCTTCCAGGCCGCACTAACGACATCCAGGTAACGACATCTAGCAGCGGAACGGCCCTGCCGTTCAGGTTAGATCCACGGGCGATCGTGATCCTTCGCCGTTCGTAGATTTCCCTCACCCAAGCAGATACTTCTTTTACGGAAGGAGATCGGAGTCCGTTCAAGGTTGAAAACGAACCGAGAAGGACGACTCGTCGGGTAGAACCAGGCCTCAGGAGGTTCGGAAATCTCAACAGACCATCCAGGGCTCTCCCCAGGGAAGCGTTCGGAGTACGTCATCTCAGCAGCAGCTCGAATGACACGATCCCAATCTGCATCTCCAGTCGTATCCGGTTCACGGTGCGCCGCTATGAACTCCTTGTGATCTTTAATATCCCGGATCTCTGACACAACTCGCTTCAGCACACGCACCACAAAAGAGGAATCATTTTCGGCAGCAAGTTCACATTGCACCCATTGTGCAAAGCGTTCATAGGTATAAAACTGATCCATTTGCGCCTCCTTCCTCAATTCGAGCCTTCGGCTTCGATTATGACCCACTAGCGCCTCTGCGTACAGACCAAACTCGACTGCCATGCAGCGATGCCGACCAATCGGCTGCACCGTACCTCCCTCGCAAATGTCGTTACCGGGATGTCGTTCGTGCCACTTCAACCCCGCACCAACGAATTCCTGGTAACGACTTCTAGCAGCCGAAACGCGCCGCATGAATACAAAGCGAACACCCCAGTTCACAAAACTAGACAGACTGGTGTACTTTTACTGAACCAAGCGGTATCCGCCGCCGTAGTTTTACAAAAGAAAGTTCACTGTCATGTCACTCTTCCCGTCCCGCAACACCCGCAAGGGCCTCGCAGCCAGCGCCGCCGTGGTCCTCGCCGCCATTACCCTCACCGCCTGCTCCACGGAGTCCGGCGATACCGACGCCACGAACGGCGCGGAGCCGGCAGCGGGTTTCCGCGACGTGGCCACGATCCAGGAGGCCGGTTCGGTGAAGATCGGCGTGTTCTCGGATAAGTCCCCGTTCGGCTACGTGGATTCGAACGGCGAGTTCGCCGGTTATGACATCGAGTACGGTAACCGTCTGGGCGAGGACCTGGGCGTAAACGTCGAGTATGTGCCGGTGGAGGCTGCCTCGCGTGTGGAGTTCCTGGACACCAACAAGGTCGACATCATCCTGGCCAACTTCACGGTGACCCCGGAGCGCCAGGAGAAGGTGGACTACGCCAACCCGTACATGAAGGTGTCGTTGGGTGCAGTCACGCCGGACAATGCGCCGATCGATAGCGTGGAGGGGCTTGAGGGCAAGAACGTGATCGTCGTTAAGGGCACGACCGCGGAGGCGTACCTGGAGAAGAACCACCCGGAGATCAAGCTGACCAAGTTTGAGCAGTACACCGAGGCGACGAACGCGCTTCTCGACGGCCGCGGCGACGCCTGGGTCACCGACAACACGGAGGCTCTCGCATGGGCTGGTAAGACCGATGGTTTCTCCGCGACGATCCCGACGCTGGGTGAGACGGACACCATCGCGGGCGCGGTGGCGAAGGGTAACGACGACCTGCGCGAATGGATGAACAACGAACTCGTCGATCTCGGCAAGGAGAACTTCTTCCACAACGCATACGAGAAGACCCTGAAGCCGGTGTACGGCGACGCGGTTTCCGCGGACGACCTGGTCGTTGAGGGCGGCCAGCTCTAACTCATGGACTTTTCGGTCGTTACCGAGAACATCCCGGTTTATGCTTCGGCGGCAGTCCTCACGGTGAGGGTTGCCGCCAAAGGCATTTTGCTCGCCTTCATCGTGGGCGCGCTGGTGGCCGGGGTGCGGTTTTTCAAGGTGCCTGTGCTGCGCCAGGTCGCGCGGGTGTACATCGAGCTCTCGCGCAACACTCCCCTGTTGGTGCAGTTATTCTTCCTGTACTTCGGCCTGCCCAAGATGGGCGTCGTGCTGGAGAGTGAGACCTGCGCCGTGGTGGGCTTGGCGTTCCTGGGTGGCTCGTACATGGCGGAGGCGATCCGCGCCGGCCTGGAGGGCGTTGCACCGATTCAGTTGCAGTCCAGTTTGAGCCTGGGCATGTCGCGGATGCAGGCGCTGCGCCACGTGGTCGCCCCGCAGGCCACTGCGCTTGCGCTGCCGGCGATTACGGCGAACATCATCTTCCTGATCAAGGAGACCTCGGTGGTCAGCATCGTGGCACTGCCGGATTTGGTCTACACCGCCAAGGAGCAGATCGGCCAGACCTACGAAACGCGCGAGGCGTTGCTGCTTTTGGTCACGTTCTACCTGATCATTTTGCTGCCGGTTTCGCTCATCGCGGGACGTGTGGAGAAGAAGGTGCGCGCGAATGTTTTCTGATCTCCAAGTCCTTGCAGACGGCAACAACTTCCAGCGCCTCCTGATCGGCCTTGGCGTGTCCATCCAGATCGCGCTCGCGTCGATGGGCTTGTCGATTGTGTTGGGGATGCTGTTGGGGGTGGTGATGTCGTCGCCAAGCAAAATTGTTCGCGTGATCACCCAAACCTACCTGCAGTTTGTGCGCATCATGCCACAGTTGGTGCTGCTGTTTCTGGTGTACTTCGACGCCACGCGCGCGTGGGGGCTGAACCTGGATGCGCGGGTGGCGGCGGTGATTGTGTTCACGCTGTGGGGCACAGCGGAGCTGGGGGATCTGGTGCGCGCCGCCATCGAGTCGGTGCCGCGCCACCAGTACCTCTCCGCGGCGGCGCTCGGCATTGAGGGGCGTGCGCTTTATCGTCACGTTGTGCTGCCGCAAGCGCTGCGCGGGCTGGTCCCGGCGACGATCAACCTGACCAACCGCATGATCATGACCACCTCGCTCGTCGCGCTGATCGGCGTGGTGGAGGTGCTCAAGGTGGCGCAGCAAATCATCGACGCCAACCGTTTCGAATACCCGTCCGCCGCCCTGTGGATCTACGGCGTGGTGTTCCTGCTGTATTTTCTCGTCTGTTTTCCCATTTCGCTCGCCGCGCGCAAGCTGGAAGAAAGGTGGAGCTAGATGTCGCTTATCTCGCTCGAGCATGTTTCCAAGACGTACCCCAACGGGCACAAGGCGCTTAACGACGTCAACCTGTCCGTCAACCCCGGCGAAGTCCTCGCCATTATCGGCCCGTCCGGCTGCGGCAAGTCCACACTGCTACGCACGGTCAACGGGTTGGAACCGGTGGATTCCGGCCAGATTCTGATCAACGGCCGCGACGTCACCGCCGGCTCGACCAAGCTCAAGGACGTCCGCTCCGACGTTGGCATGGTGTTCCAGTCCTACGACCTGTTCCCGCACCTGACCGTGATGGAGAACCTGCTGCTCGCACCGAAGGTGGTCAAGGGCGCGGACAAGGACGAGGCCCGCTCGCGGGCGGTTGCGCTGCTCGAACGCGTGGGGCTCGCCGCCAAGGCTGACGCTCGCCCGCGCGAACTTTCCGGCGGTCAGAAGCAGCGCGTGGCCATCGTGCGTGCGCTGATGATGCAGCCGAAGGCATTGCTTCTCGACGAAATCACCGCCTCCCTCGACCCCGAAATCGTCCGCGAAGTCCTCGACGTGGTGGTTGGCCTCGCCCGGGACGGCATGACCATGATCGTGGTCACCCACGAAATGGCGTTCGCCCGCGCCGTCGCCGACCGCATCGCGTTCATGGACGCCGGCCGCATCGTGGAGATCGCCCCACCCGAGGAGTTCTTCGCCGCCCCGAAGTCAGAGCGCGCGCAGCGCTTCCTGGACCAGTTGGTGTTTTAGGGGGTTGCGGGCTGGGTCATAAACTGTTTGATGCCTCGAATCGGTAGCAAGAGATGTAACGGTTGCTCCGGCATCTCCTGAAATTCTGCGTACTGCATGTAGAACCGTTTCGCGTGTTCATCCAACGCGTGTACAACCACTGCCGCGGCTCCAATTTCTCCAGCCACAGTGAAGCACCGCGCTAGAGCGTCTCTCAGCAGCGCTTTCCCAACTCCTTTCCCCTGCGCATCCACATCTACCGCTAACCGCGCGAGAATTAACACTGGGATCGGATCGGGACGCCCCTTGACAAACGCTTCTGGCGCGGCTCCAGCAACCATCCCACCCGTACAGACCGCATAGTACCCAGCGACGCGGTCATTCCACTTGGAAACGTAAACAACACAGTTGTGTGCCCGTTGATTCTGCATGGCGTAGCGGCGAAACCACACATCGAGCGACACCTCCCCACAATGAAAACTCGAGCGATCATCCGCCTTAACAAGTTTCCGAGGCGGCTGAAGCACACCGTCAGTCGCCAAATTGAAACTCCTTGCCAAATGGAGTCTCCTCAGCGAAAAGTTTGCCAAGCTTAGAGAAGTCGGCCGGCTGGTCGAGAAGTTCCTCAACACGAGAGAAACCTTCTTCCCCCAACACAAAAAGTCGCTGATCAGCAAGTACCATCAATGCGCGCTCCACGGCACTGTCGAGCACAAACTGTGACAACGAAGTGTTTGTCACCTCAGCGGCCCTGCGGAAAAACTCCTCTTGGTGTGCGGATGTACGCAAGTTCAAGCGCCGGTCTTTGACTGCCATTTCAAACTCCTTAAAGCGATGTACTCACAATGTACTCACGATCGAGGTCGATAGCAAGAGTGTTTAGAAAGGAGGAAATGGTAGCGGTGTGGTGAGTATCCGGTAGCGCTGTTTGCGACCGTGGTTTGCGCCGTCGGTCTTCGGCGCGTCGGAGATTGTCAGGAAATTCGTGCATGAGGTGGGTTGCGTCAATCACGAGACAACGGGCGCAGCCGCTCTCATTCACGAGGCTTTTCTCCCCTGTGGTGGAATCCTCTCCGGCAGCTGCTCCTGAGCGACTGACCCGAATAGCACTTCCAGAGTTTTACCTGTCGTGAGCTTCCGCTGTTGATACGCGTTGAGCACTGCACTGCGATACAGAGGAGGAACTACATCCAGTTCTTTAACCATCGGGATTGCAAAACCAGCGTTTGGAAACTCCTGGCTGTCGGGTTTGCGTTCCATATCAAACGCATAGGTTGCGCTGGTGATAACACCGATGTTTGCAAGATGACCAAGCGTGGCGCTCCAACTCACACCGCACTGAGAAGAAACCGCCATCGCGAGCGCTCTACTGTCTGCGTGTTTGGCCTCCATCCGTTCTACAAAGGAGCGCGGCATCAGCAGATGCGCAGCGAACGAATTCATAGCGCGTTCGACAGCTCCGTGTCCGCAACCAGTTTCGAAAGACGGGTTGCGTCCCTTAGTGTGGTGTAACGCTTGCTGATGGTGGGCCCTGGAAAATG